>Ga0181518_10000042_pt1 | contig 136781 bp, 112 predicted proteins | sample PEATcosm2014_Bin_28_FD_119751 | JGI IMG/M metagenome (GOLD analysis project Ga0181518, IMG submission 119751) | Peatland microbial communities from MTU Mesocosm Facility, Houghton, MI, USA - PEATcosm2014_Bin01_60_metaG | ecosystem: Environmental > Terrestrial > Soil > Wetlands > Peat | place...
GGAGCGCCAGGCCCGCCAGCGGCAGCAAGCGCAAACCGCGAAAGCCGTACAAGCCGAACACGCGGCCCCGCACCCCGAGTACGTGATGTCGGCGGGCGAGGCCCAGCCGGGCTTCTCATCCCCCATCACGCCCGACACCCGTTAGCAGTCCGACCCCCTGCTCTTTGACAACCGAACCGCACGTCACAACGGACAAGCGATCACTATCTCTGCCCTAGACCAAAAACACAACCACCAGCCACCAGACACCAACCACCAGCCACGGCGAACGAAGCGAGCCGATCCCCCAACCCGCGGACCCGCCTGTAGATCCAATCACATGGGCTTTGATCGTTCAGGAAAACACAACCACCAGCCACCAGCCACCAACCACCAGTCACGGCGAGCGAAGCTCGCCCTACTTCCCAGCTATGCGGAAATCGTCGAAGTACGTCACGCTGCCCGCCTTCGTCCACAGCCCCACCTTCCCCGGTTGGCCGAACGTCGAGTCCACCACCTGGAACAAGCGTCTGTGATTGAAGTACACGCTGAACAGCGGACCGCGGAATTGCACCTTCAGCACGCTCCACTGATTCTCGGGCACGGGATGCTTCACCCCGAAGGTTTGCGGCGGGCCGCTTTTCGCCGCCAGCGGCGTGCTCTTACCGTCCGCAACCTTATATAGGATGATGTTGTTCTCCGCCGCATTCGCCCGCACGAGGTAATAGTTGTTGGGGTCGCGGTACCGCCACACGATGCCGGCCGCGCGATACTCCTTGCTGGCCACCGGCTTCATTCGCACGCTCAGGTCGCCATCCTTCACGTTCGCTTTGTCCAGGATGGCCAGCGGGCTACTGCCGTCGGCGGTGTCGTGCGAAACCTGCGCGAACACGTAGGGCGGGCTGGGCGCGCTGGGGTCCTTGACGATCTCCCATTTCGGAGGGGCGCCGGGCAACGCCGCGACGGTGGTCCACCCCGGCGGTACAGTGCCCGGCTTGGCGGAATCGAAGTTGATGGTCTGCGCGGCCGTTCCCCATAGCGCGAGGGAGAACAGCCAACCTAGGGTTCGCATATCTCGAACGCCTCACCCCGCTGAGGCGCTGCCTATCTAATTTGTAGCACCCTGTGGCCGCCGCCACAACTTGCGGCGCATGCTACATTCAGAGCCGTGCAACTTCTGCTGATCGACGACGATACCGAGCTCTGCGCGCTGCTGGTGGAGTTCCTCAAGACCGAGGGGTTCACTTTGGAGTGCGCGCACGACGGCCACCGCGGCCTGCAGCGCGCCCTCGAGGGCGGCTTCCGCCTGGTGATTCTCGACGTCATGCTTCCGGGACTGGACGGTTTCGAGATCCTGAGGCGGCTGCGCAAGGATAGCCGCGTCCCTGTCCTGATGCTCACGGCGCGCGGCGAGGATGTGGACCGCATCATCGGCCTGGAGTTGGGCGCCGACGACTATCTGCCCAAGCCTTTCAACCCGCGCGAGCTGGCCGCCCGCGTGCGCGCCATTCTGCGGCGCTACGAGCCACGCACGGCGACGGCATCGCGCACCGAAGTGAACGGCGTCGTGCTCGACCCCGCCACGCGCAAGGTCACGGTCGACGGGCGGGCCGTCGATCTCACCACGTTTGAATTCGACATTCTCGAGCAGTTGATGCGCGCCGCCGGCCGCGTGCTCTCCCGCGACGACCTGATGGAGAGCCTCTACAACCGCCAGGCGACGGCCTTCGACCGCTCCATCGATATGCACATCAGCCACCTGCGCCGCAAGCTGGAGACCAACCGCCCGTTCATCAAAACGATTCGCAGCATCGGCTACCAGTTCCTGCGGGAGCCGGACGAAGAGGTGCCGGAATGAATTCGCTGTTCGTCAAAATTCTGTTATGGTTCTGCGCCACGCTGGTGATCAACACCATCGGGTCCGCGTTCCTCTCGGGCCTCGCAGGCCCGCGCCCATACATGCTGTCGCGCCTGATCGCCTTCCAAATGATCGAGGCGCGCGTCGCGTACGAAACTGGCGGACGGCCGGGCCTGGAGCGGTTCATGCAGCGTTTCCACAAGGTGTTCGCGGGCGAAGGCGTGCTGACGGACGCCTCCGGCCACGACTTGCTCACAGGCGCCGACGAATCCGAGCTGCTGGCCAAAGCTCGCCGGGAATCCCGTTTTCCGCCCTTCCGGCGCGGGGGCCCTGTCTTCGTGCGCGCCTCGGAGGATGGCCGCTACTGGTACTTTTTCGTGATCCCCAGCGAGCGTTTGGCCTCCTGGTTTCTCTTGCCGGAGCACTGGTGGGTGATGGGTGCGGGTGTCGTTCTCTGCTATCTGCTGGCGTATTATCTGACTCACCCGGTGCGCCAGTTGCAGCGGGCCGTGGAGCGCTTCGGCCGCGGCGATCTCTCCGCTCGCGCCGCATCGCCCAGGCATGATGAGCTCGGCGACCTGGCGCGCACGTTCGACCGCATGGCGGACCGCATACAGACGCTGCTGGCGGCCGAGCGCCGCCTGCTGCTGGATATCTCTCACGAGTTGCGCTCACCGCTGGCGCGTTTGCGGGTGGCCGTGGAACTGGCGCGCTCCGGCGACAACCGCGATGCCGCCCTCAACCGCATCGATAAGGAAGCGGAGCGGCTGAACGGGCTGGTCAGCGGGCTGCTCGACGTCACGCGCGCCGAAGGCGACCCCGGCTCCTTGCGGCGCGAGCCTGTGCGGCTCAATCGATTGCTGGAGGAAATCGTCGCCGATGCGGCACTTGAAGCGCACGCGCGCGGCAGCGATGTGCGGCTGGCGGACGCGCCGCAGGTGGTAGTCCAGGGCGAAACCGAATTGCTCCGGCGCGCCGTCGAAAACGTCGTGCGCAACGCCATTCGCCACACTCCGGAACGCACGACAGTTGAAGTGAAGATGGAAGCCGCGGACGGCCGCGCCGTCGTGTCGATTCGGGATTATGGCGCGGGCGTGCCGGAAGAATCTCTAGGCAGGATCTTCGATGCCTTCTATCGCGTGGAAACCGACCGCGACCGGGCCAGCGGCGGCGCCGGATTGGGGCTGTCGATCGCGCGGCGTGCCGTCGAGTTGCACAAAGGCGCGATCCGCGCGCGAAATGCCGAGCCCGGGCTGCTCGTGGAAATCGAACTCCCCGCCACCCCGCCAGCCTCTTAAGGCTTGCTCAATTGCCACCATGTGCCTGGGTGTGGTGGGGCAGGCGCTTTCGCCTGCCAACCGCGCCCCCTGAACGCCCGCTCGCCCCATCGCCCGCTCGTAACATCGACGTCGTTTGTCGATGTTGGCGCGCTCACTGCTTATTCCACACCAAAGTGGCGATCCCACCGGTGCTATCATGAACCACCATAGTCATGGTGCGATCGTCCGGCGAAACAGTCATTCGTGCAGTCGAGAGTACCTTTCCGCCGCCTTTGTCCGTCTCCTCGATAGTGCGCGCGTCGATCCGCTTCAGCACGACGTGATCATTCTGCGAGGACCCATGGTACGGGTATTCTTTGCCGTCTAACCTCGCGTCGAAGCTCGCGCCTGTCTGATCGCTCATCTTCAGGCGGTCCCCACTCTGCTGCAACGTGAACACCAGGCCGTTCTCCGAGAAATTCTGGGCCTTCTCCGTCACCCAGGAACCCGAGAAGGCATTCCCCGGCCCGCTCTTGCCCACACGCTTGAGAGTATCTGTCCCCGTCACCGGTTTATCGCTCGCGACTGGGTGTGCCGTGAACTCCATGGTTGCCGTCATGCCATCCGGTGCAACCGTGATCTTGCTCTCGAAAGCTGCCTTACCCGCTTTCTTGGCGGCTTGTTCCACGTGGTGGTCGTCGACGACGCGTGTGTTTAACGTATCGAAACCGGCCTGCCCGGATACCCGTTGGTCCGTGCCATCCGCTTTCGCGGTGATTGGCGGATCGCAAGTGAAGCACTTGTAGGTTCCGTTTGCAATCTCGACCTTGGTGGGCTTCCCGGAGAACTTCGCCTTGGACAGGTCTATCTTCCAGGTTCCGCTGAAGGGATCGGCGGCTATCAGCCGCAGTGCCCCAAACGCCAGACAGGTGCATAGCATTTTCATCGTTCTTCTCCTTCAACGGTATGGTACACCTCCAGCGTCGCGCATGCCGCCCCGGCCTCTCGTGATGCGCTAAGCTACAGGTCTGATATGACGGAGTGGTCGCCCACATCCTGGAAGAGCAAGCCCGCGGAGCAACAGCCCGTCTATCCGTGCGAAGCCGAAGTCGCGCGCGTAGTGGAGGAGATTTCCAACTTGCCGCCGCTGGTGACCTCATGGGAAATCCACGCGCTGCGGACGCAGTTGGCCGAAGCGGCGCGCGGCGAAAGGTTCCTGTTGCACGGCGGCGATTGCGCCGAACGCTACGATCATTGCGACTCCGGCACCATCGCCAACAAGCTGAAGATCCTGCTCCAGATGAGCCTGGTGCTGGCGCAGGGCGGGCGCAAGCGGGTGATCCGGCTGGGCCGTTTTGCCGGCCAATATGCCAAGCCCCGCACCGACGAGTTTGAAACGCGCAACGGCGTCACGCTGCCGAGCTATCGCGGCGACCTGATCAATTGCCCCGAGTTCACCGAAGCGGCCCGCACGCCGGACCCGCAATTGATGCTGCGCGGATACGAGCGCGCCGCGCTGACCCTGAACTTCATCCGCGCTCTGGTGAGCCGTGGTTTCGTGGACCCGGCCCGCCTGGATTACTGGAACCTGGACTGGGTGAAGGATTCCCCTATGGCCGAGGAATACCGGCGCATCGCGCGGCAGATCGGCGAGTCCATTCGCTTCATGGAGAGCCTGATGGGCGTGCATCCGGGCGAGCTGCAATGGATAGACTTCTTCACCAGTCACGAGGGGCTGCATCTGCCCTACGAGCAGGCCCAGACGCGCCGCGTGCCGCGCCAGGAAGGCTGGTACAACCTTTCCACGCACTTTCCCTGGATCGGGATGCGCACGGCCGATCCGGCGGGCGCCCACGTGGAGTTTTTCCGGGGAATTCGCAATCCCATCGGCGTCAAAGTCGGTCCGGCGATGCAACCCTCGGTGCTGCGCGAAATCGTCGACATCCTGCACCCGGACGATGAGCCGGGCCGCCTTACCTTAATGCACCGCTTCGGAGCCGATTCGATCGGCCGGTTCTTGCCGCCGCTGATCGAAGCCGCACGCGCGACGGGCAAGACCATCCTGTGGTGCTGCGATCCCATGCACGGCAACACGCGCACCACCGCGGACGGCATCAAGACCCGCTATTTCGAGGAGATCTTAGGGGAGCTCGACCAGGCCTTCGATATTCACGCGGCGTGCGGCAGCAAACTGAGCGGCATTCACATCGAAGTGACGGGAGAAAATGTGACCGAGTGCATTGGAGGGGCCCGCGGGCTGCGGGAAGCCGATCTCAAACTGGCCTATAGATCCGGTCTGGATCCGCGGCTGAATTACGAGCAGGCGCTGGAGATGGCGCTGTTCATCTCGCGCAAAATGAGCCAGCTCAATGGCGCGGGCTTAGGCCACTAAACGGTGGGGCAGCCAACCCGGCTGCGGGCGAGTTGTCCGCCCCACACCCTGAACCGCGCACCACGCTCACGCCCTGCTCAAAGGAGATGAGTAGCGGATGTGGAGCGGCTGCAGATAGTATTCCGGATCGGCGAACTTCTCCTGGAAGATGCGCTCCCAGCGAGCGTTGTCCTTGCAGGTGCCGCAGTGCCCGCATTGGCACACGCGACGGCGGCGCCGAGTCGCGGCCTGAGACTTCGCCGGGACTCTAGCCACTGGTTGTGCAACGGAAGGCTCTGCAGTCTTGGGCGCCTGAGGCGCTTCGCATTCCATGGCAGCCGTTGGTATTGGGCCACGCCATGGGAGCCTCTCGTCTCCGATACGCTGTACGCGCGTCCGTCCCGACGTTTCCTGGACGGTCGTGAATGCGGAGAGGACTTCTCCCAGTGTCGCCAGCGCGAATGTTTCTTGCCCATCGAACATCGTTAAACTATCCATCAGACTTCCACCTCGTGACGCGAATGATTACCTAAGTAGAAAATGCCACGTTTCTGTGTGTTTCGTCTATGGCCAAAAAGTACGGGCCGCTCTAATTCCGCACCACCGCTACTAACTATCGTTATGCAACCGTGCCATGAAATGAAATAACGTGTACATCATGAAGAGCATTCTGATGGCGTGCGTGGTGGTGGGACTAGCCGCCAGCGCCTGGTCCGCCGACGATCAGGCAAGCATCCTCAAGATCGACTGGAACACGGTGACGCGCGAGTCGCGGACCGTGCCTACGCTGCAAGTGGTGGTGAATCCGCCGCTGCGCCCCGGATCGCAGATCCACGATCGCGTTTATGCGGAGCTGAAGCGTCTGGGCTGCGATTACGTGCGGTACGTGCCCTGGCTGCCGTATCCCAGGCTGGCCGTGGCCGAGCTGCGGCCTCCGGACGGCCAGCAGACCTACTGGGATTTCTCGGCGATCGATCCGATGACCGTGGACTTCCTGAATTCCACCGAGGGACATTCCGTGATCCTGAACTTCAGCACAATTCCCGCCTGGATGTTCCAGACTCCCGCGCCGGTGAAATATCCAGACGACCCCGACCAGGTGTTTTGGGAGTACACCCAGGGGACCGAGTTGCGCGATCCCAGCATGAAGGAGCTCGGGGATTACTATGCGCGGCTGGTGAGCTGGTACACGCGCGGCGGCTTCACCGACGAACTCGGCAAGGAGCACGTGTCCGGCCACCATTTCAAAATCGATTACTGGGAAGTTTTCAACGAAGTCGACTTCGAGCACAACACCACGCCGGAACAATACGCGGCTCGATACGATGCGGTAGTCGGCGCGATACGGAAAGTTGCGCCGCAAATGAAGTTCGTGGGCCTGGCGCTGGCGGCTCCTGGCCAAGACCCGCGGATGTTCGAGCACTTTCTGAATCCCAAGAATCACCAGCCGGGCATTCCGCTGGATATGATCTCGTACCATTTTTATGCGGTGCCCGCGGCCGACGAAACGCCGGAAGTCCAGCAGTACACATTCTTCACGCAGGCCGATCATTTCCTGGACGTGGTGCGATACGTCGAAGAGATCCGGCAGCGCCTGTCGCCCGCGACACGCACGACCATCGACGAGATCGGCGCAATTTTACCCGGCGATCCGGGCGAGCCTGGCAAGGCGCCCCAGCCCATCCCGAATTCCTATTGGAACCTGGCCGGCGCCACGTTCGCGTATGTCTTCGGCAACCTGGCGTCGCTGGGCATCGACGTGGCCGGAGAATCCCAGTTGGTCGGATATCCGACGCAATTCCCCAGCGTTACGATGGTCGATTGGAACACCGGCGCGCCGAATGCGCGCTTCCGCGTGCTCGAGCTGCTGCACAAACATTTCGGGCCGGGTGACAAGCTGCTGAAAACATCGATCGCCAGTCCGTATATCTACGCGCAGGCGTTCCGCACGCGCAGCGGAAAACGCGAGGTCTTGCTGGTAAGCAAGCGCGACCGGCCGCTGGCCGTTTCGCTTTCCGAGGCGGGAACATTTGAATACGTCGATCAGAGCACGGCTGGTGGCCCGCCGGTTTCAACGCCGGTGAAAGGCTCTGTGACGCTGGGCGGATTCGCGGTGGGGGTAGTGACGTTCGAGTAAGCGCATCCAGCGGCGTGCCACGCGCATCCAACCAGACGTATGCCAGATCCCGCAACCGCTGGTCAACTGTTGGAAATCGAACACGACGTGCTGGACGTCATCCGGCGTCGGTGGAGTCCGGTCATCTACTCGCCCGAGACCGTCGAAACGGACAAGCTTCTCACTGTTTTGGAAGCCGCGCGTTGGGCGCCCTCCAGCAATAACGAACAACCGTGGAGTTTTCTGGTTGCCCGCAAAGAAGAGCCGGAGGAGTTCGCACGGATGCTAAGTTGTCTCGTGCCCGCCAACGTGATATGGGCGCAGCATGTCCCCGTGTTGATTCTTTCGGTCGCCAAACTTCATTACGACCGCAACGGCAAACCCAACCGGCACGCCTGGCATGACACCGGCATCGCCACTGGTTTCCTGATGCTGCAGGCCGCCGCCCTGGGACTCTTCGCCCATGGCATGGCCGGCTTCGATCCGGACAAGGCCCGGCAGTTGTACGGCATCCCGGAATCGCACGAAGCTGTGGCGGCCATCGCGCTGGGATATCCGGGGGACGAGAGCGGCGCTCCGGAAGAGTTGCGGAAGCGCAACGTGCGTAGACCCCGCCGGCCCCTGGATGAATTCGTTTTCGCGGGAGAGTGGGGCAGGCGCTTTCGCCTGCCAACCAATGAATAACCCATGGATCTTCAATTAAATGGCAAACTAGCGCTGGTAACCGGCTCGACCGCCGGAATCGGCTTTGCCATCGCCAAGGGCCTCGCCGCCGAGGGCGCCCGCGTGGTGGTGAATGGGCGCACCGAAGCGCGCGTGGCCGCGGCCTGCGAAGCCATTCGCCGCGAGTACCCTTCCGCGGCGCTCGAACCCTTCGTCGCGGACCTCTCGCGCGCCGCCGCCGCCGAGTCGGCCTGCGCGCGGTTCCCAAATCTGGAGATCCTTGTCAACAACCTCGGCACGTATGAAACCAAACCCTTCGAGCAAGTCAGCGATGCCGATTGGCACGCCATCATCGAGACCAATTTCATGAGCGGCGTGCGGCTGAGCCGCTGCTGGTTGCCGAAAATGAAAGCCGCCGGATGGGGCCGTATCATTTTCATCTCGAGCGAATCGGCGGTGAACATCCCGGTGGAGATGATCCACTACGGCGTCACCAAGACCATGCAGGTGGCTCTGGCGCGCGGTCTGGCCGAAACGACCGCCGGTACCGGCGTAACCGTGAACTCCATCCTGGCGGGACCCACGCGGTCGGAAGGCGTGGAGGGGTTTGTCCAGGGGATGGCGCAGGCGAAGAAGGTCACCGCGGCGGAGATCGAAAAGGAGTTCTTCCGCACTGTGCGCCCGAGTTCCCTGATTCAGCGCTTCGCGACGGCGGATGAAGTCGCGGCATTGACAGTCTTTGTTGCAAGTCCGCTTTCGTCGGCGACCAACGGCGCCGCGCTGCGCGTGGATGGCGGAGTGGTGCGCTCGATTTTGTGAGAGTAGTGGGGCAGGCGCTTTCGCCTGCCAACTGCGACCGCACATGCCTGTCCACCCGTGGTGCTGCGCTCGATCCTGTGAGTACCGGCGCCGTCAAAAGATGAACTTCAGCGCCAGTTGCAGCAGCCGCGGTGGACCCGCCTGCAGAATCTGGCCGAATGCCGGCGATTCCAAGTCGTTCTCCGGCAGGCCGAAGTTCGGATGGTTCAAGGTATTGAAACACTCCGCGCGGAACTGCACACGCTGCGACTCACTGACCCGGAAATCCTTGAACAGCGACAGATCTACATCCTCTATGCCAGGACCCCGTACTACATTGCGGCCCTCATTGCCGAATTGCCCGGCTTGCGTTACCGGGTTAAGTTGCTGGAATGCGGATCGGCTTACCCAGTCGCTGGGCGTATGGGGTCCAAGATTGGGGTTGGAAATCAGATCCGGACGGCTTGAATAGAAACCCGAAATCTCGGGGGCGCTCCCCTGCAGTGACACGTTTGCGCTGTCATAGACGGTGAAAGGCGTTCCCGATGAAATGCTGGCAATGGTATTCAACTGCCATCCGTTCACGATGAACGCCGCCGCCGGCGAGGCGCCCCGCCAGACAGGCAGCTTGTAGCTTCCGCTAAACAGAAAACGGTTCTTGGCATCGAACAATGAGGGCCCGTGCTCGGCCCGCAGGTCGAATGGATTCTGGGCTAGGTCGTTCTCACCGGCAACCAGGGTCGGCGCCGATCCGGCCACGTTCAGCGAGGAGATATAGTCCAGACTCTTCGAGTACCAGTAAGACGCGAGGAAGCTCAGGTTGCGCGAGAACTGCCGCGAGAACGCCACCTGCAGGGCATGATAGGTCGAGCTGGAGTCATCCGCGATCAGGCCGACCGACCCATAGTCGCAAACGCCGGCCGCATTACAGTTGGCGTATTCGCGCCGCTGCTCGGTGTTCTCAGCATTGGCGCCGGGGCCGTAAATGGACGGATTCGCCTCAATAAAGCGAGGTAAGTGCGTACCTTTGTTACCGACATAGCGCACATCCAGCAGGTAGTCCTTGGCGATGACTCGTTGGATCGATAGGTTCCAATTTTGGGAATAGGGCGGCAGCATGCCTTGCTGCACGGTCAGGATGGTCGCCGGCTGCACGAACTGTTGATTCAGGAACGGCGGTGTCTGGCCGCCGTAGGGATTCGCCAGGCTGAACCCGGGTCCGGCCATCTGATAAGCCTCAGTCCAAGGCAAGGCGCTCACGGCCGCCTGCAGCGGACCGCCTGTGCCGTTGGTGAAGCCGTCGTAGAAGATGCCATACGCCGCGCGGATGGTCATTTTCCCGGTGCCGAACGGATCCCATGCGAGTCCCACGCGCGGCATGAATTCGTGATAATCCACCGCCACGATGCCCGCTGGCACGCCCTTATCGCCCGGGAAGAGCAATCCCGGAGGGGCGTCCGGCATGACCGTGGATTGCTGGCCCGGCGCCCACTCGTTCATCCGGTTGCGAATGTCGGTGTACGGCGTGTTGACTTCGTAGCGTAAGCCGTAGTTCAACGTCAAACGCGGAGTAATGCGGAATTCATCCTGCGCATACCCCGCCCCGATCCACTTGCGCAGGCCGCGGTTGAAGTCGCCGCCGCCCTGGAAGAACTGCACCGATTGCCCCAGCAGCAGGCTCGCAAAGGAGTCACTCGCGGGAAATGGCGCGAACACAAAGAACCCGTTCGTGGCGATGCCCAGCAAAACGTCGATCTGCTGGCGAGCCAGGTCGGCGCCGAGCTTCAGGTTATGCCTGCCGCGAGTCATGGCGATGGAGTACGATCCCTGGTAATCGTTTTGGTAAGTGTTCTGTGGGCCCGTAATGGGATTACCCACGGCGCCGTATCCGCTGACGATTAAGAATGGGACGCCTGAGTTCGTGCCCAGCGTCGGTTGATAGCTGAAGCCTAGGCTGCTCCCCGGTGTGTGATTCTGCGCGTCTTCGTAGATGAATGCGTTCCGGAAGAACGCCAGGCGCACTGTCTGCACGGTCTCCGGTGAGATGGTGTGAACGTGCGAAACGGTGAACGAATTTGTTGTGATGGCGTCGGTGACGGGAAAACCGGGAACATTCGATCCGTTGATGGGAAGCGGATCGAGTGTATTGGCGGCGGATGCGGAATACCTCGCGAAGATCTGATCGTTGTTTCCGAAGTAGTGATCGTACCGGAAGCCGCCTTGATTGTAGTTGTCGCTCTCCATCTGCGTGGACTCGTAAACGGATGTGGAGACGTTCGGCAGCGGATACAGATTCCCCGCGGCCAGTCCAATGGGATTGAGCATAAAGCTCGGAATCTTGTTGCCGGGAAACGGCTGGCCTGTAAACTCGTTGATCAGGGGCACAGGCTGACCTGTGCTTGGATCGGTCAGGCCCGAGAAGTCTCCGGTTCGCTCGGCGGCCGTGGGTACGATAGCCGCCTGAGTCTCGCCCTGGTTATCGCGCTGTCCCTCAAAGTAGAGGAAGAAAAAATCCTTGTTGCGGCGAATCGGGCCGCCGATCGTCGCTCCAAACTGATTCTGGTGCAGCGGTTCGGTGGTCGCGGCGAAGAAGTTGCGGGCGTCGAACGCGTCGTTCCGCAGGAAGTCGTAGACGTCGCCGTGAAAGCTGTTACCGCCGGACTTGGTGACGACGGAGGTGGTCGCGCCGCTGGTCTCGCCATACTCGGGCGCCGCGTTCAGAGACAAAATGCGAAACTCGCTCACCGCGTCCACGGGCGTGCGCAGTGCAAAGCCTCCGTTCACACTATCCACGTTGGTCACTCCGTCCAACAGGTAGTTGTTCGATTCAGGTCTCTGTCCGTTGACCGCGAAAGTTTGTCCACTGCGCAGAATCCCGCCGGCCTCGGCAAGCCCCGGCGTCATCGGCGCCACGCCGGGCTGTAACAGGCCGAGCTGCATCAGATTGCGGCCGTTCAAGGGCAGGTCCGTCGCTTCCCGCTCCGAAACTACATTTCCCAGCGCCGAACTGGTGTCGAGAGTCACCGTCTGACCCTCGACATCGACCTCGCTGTGGCTGCTGGCTATTTCCAATTGCACCGGATAATTCACCACGCGGCCGACATCGATCCGGATCGGCGACGCCGTGTAGCGCGCAAAGTTGGATGCGGCCACAGTTAATGAATAGTCGCCCACCGGCAGGTTGGAGAAGCGGAAGGTTCCTTGTGGCGAGGTGACTACCGTTTGGCGCAGCCCGGTCTGAATATTCTGTGCGGCCACCTCAGCACCGCTCACGACGGCGGCCGACGGATCGGTAATCCGGCCCTCCAGCACGCCAATCGGGTCTTGCGCATGAACAACTCCACATAGGCACACGAATAGCAATGCCAGCGCACGCATGGATCGAAAACCCTCCCTCTATCGATATGTTGAGAGTGTATGGGCTGGCACGAAACCTGTCAATAATGAAAAATAACTAGATAACAATTACTACACCAGCGTGAGTGCGGCGGTTTGGCCGCGATCGCCCAGTTGCTCTTTGCGCAGGCTGCCAAGCTTTAGAGCGGTTCTTGACTAATTCCTTCGCCCCTCTCGATGTCTCATCTGCCTTTCGGATGCTGAATGCTTCTCCACCACGTCTCAAGCTGTTGCTTCGCCATGGTGGGACAGGCGCTTTCGCCTGCCAACCGCGACTCACAGTGACTTCTGCCACGGCCCGCTAGACTAGCCGTTGCTCGTCGAACGGGTCTGGAGTTTTACATGCGGCACTAGAGGCGAACCTATCCGCTCCCTGAGAACGACTTAATCGCGTGCGGCGAACTGAAGTTCGCCGCGGCACGCTAAAGCGTGCGCCACGACCCCTTCACTCCCCGCGGTACTCAATCACCACCAGCGTGATATCGTCCGCCTGCGGAGCGCTCTCGGTGAAAGCGGCCACCGCCCCCACCACCGCATCATGGAGCGCGCGGCAGGAATCCGCACGGCGCGCGACCACCACTTCGCGCAGGCGCTCTTTGCCGAAGAAATCGCCCTGGAGGTTCTCGGCTTCGGTAACCCCATCGGAGTAAATCACGATCTTGTCGCCGGGCGCGAGCATGATTTCACCGACCTCGAATTCAGCGGAATCCATGAGACCCACGGGCATGCCAGTGGCGTCCAGCGATTCCAGCCCGCCGTCCGGCCGCACGATGAGTGGCGGGCAGTGTCCGGCGTTGACGTAATGTAGCCGGCCGCCGCGATTCAGGGCGCAATAGAATACCGTGGCATATTTCTCGCCCTGCGTCCGCTCATTCAGAAACTCGTTCATGCGTCCAACGCGGGTATCGAGAGCGGCATCGGTATGGCTAACCGCCAGAAAAGCGCCCTGAAGTAACGAGGCCAGCAGCGCGGAGCTCACGCCTTTGCCCGAGACATCGGCCACCACCGCGGTCCATGCGTCCGGGCCGGCGGGGATCACATCGAAGTAGTCGCCACCCACCTGGTGCGACGCCACGCTGCTGCCACACACGCGGAACCAGCCTTCCGTGGGCAGGCGCCGGGGCAGCAGACTTTGCTGGATCATGCGCGCCACGTCCAGCTCTTCTTCGATCCTCTGCTTGATACGTTCTTCGTCGAGCAGGCGGGCATTCTCCAGGATGGTGGAAGCTTCGATCGCCAGGGTCTGTAGCAGCTCGCGATTGCCGCCCGTGAGGTCCGCGGCGGCCAGGCGGGAATCCATATAGAGCACCCCGACCGTCTCCTCCAGTGGGGAGAGCATGGTGGTGGTTTCGCCGCGCAGCCGGCTGATGCGCACCAGTGGCACGGAAATGACACTGCGCAGCTCCAGGTCCACCACGCTGCGCTCCGGCTGAAACTCGCCGGTGCCTTGCGGATCGAAGTTCATGGAGAGCAGCTCGCGGCGCTGCTCCAGGGCGCGCGTGATGACGCGCCGGGGGACCCGCAAGTCGCTTTCCGGAAGCGTCGCGCCAGCCCGATTGCGCGCCACCCGCGTCTCTAGCTCTTTGTTCTTGCGGAGCAGCAGGAAGCCGCGCTCGGCTCCGGTGATGGCCAGCGCCGCATCCACGACGGAAGTGAGCACCTCCTGGATGGAAAAGCCGGATTGCAGGGTGCGGGCCACTTCCAGAATGGCGCGCAGCCGGGCCAGGTTCGCGCCGGCGCCGGGCGCCCCGCCCGCTTGCTGCGATTTCTCGTGCGCGCCGAACTGGTCCATCAGCCGGTGCAGCTCCGCGCCGTCCAATGCAAAGATGAGCTGGTAAGAATCAGGAAAGCCGAACTCGATGCGGTCGGCGCTGCGCAGCGCCCGGTTGGCGACGCGCTGGCCGTTGACGAAGACGCCGTGCCGGCTGTCGGCGTCCGCGATCACATATTCGCCGCCATCCCGCACAATCTGCGCGTGCAGGCGCGAGGCGCGGCTGTCCCGCAGGATGAGGTGATTATCCGCCTGACGGCCGATCTTAAATGGCAGCGGCCGGATCTCCACGCGCGAGCGGTGGCCGTTCGGATCGACGACGATGAAGCTGGCCCCCGGCGCGAGCTCGTCGGTGGTGGTACCCATCAGGCGCTGCGCTTTGCGCGGGTGCGATGCGGCGCACCGGTCTCGCTCGGCAACGGCTCCTCGGGAAGGTGTCCGTGCTGCCGCAACTGCTCCACTTCCAGCGCGCGCAGCGTCTGGCAATGCGCGCAATAGCCGCCTACTTCGGTGCGCGCCAGCAGGATTTGAAATCCGAAGTGGGTTTCGATCTGCTTGCGCAGCCGTTGCAGGGGCTCGCCGAAAAACTCCTCCACCTTGCCGCACCGCAGGCAGATGACGTGGGCATGTTCCTGCTTCATGCGGGTCTCGTAATAATGCTGGTCCCCGTCGTGGTGCATGAGGTCCAGTTCATCCACAAGGCCGCCGTTCTTGAGCATTTTCAGAGTGCGGTAAACCGTCACCCGGTTCAGCTTGGGATCTTTTTCCTTGGCCAGTTGGAACAGGCGTTCCGCATCCAGGTGCTGTCCGGTCTGGTCGATCAATTCGAGCAAGATCTGGCGTTGGCGGGTGAGGCGCACGCCTTTCTCGCGCAACGATCCCTTGATGGAGTCGACAGCCATGTTGAGGCTTTCTCACATTCTAGCAGGATGCGGTCACACGCTTGGCAAAACTAGACGTCCTTCCATTTCAATCGCTTGCGGGTTTTGAGCCCAGCTAGGGCAGCGATCGGGGTGCATCTTGAAATTGAAAGAGCATATGTCACAACCACAACCGACACAACCGAATCAACCGCAATACCAGATTTCCGTGCTCGACCTGTTTCCGGTCTACACGACGCGAGCCGCATATCAGCAAGCGACCGGACAGCAGGCGCCGCCATTCGATCCCACACAGCCCATCAAGGGATGGTCCGACCCCGCGCCGACCGGGCAGCCTTACAGCGTGTTCGATCCAACGGCGACAGCCACGGGCTACGTCAGCCAACTGACGTTGACCCCTCAACTGGCGGCGCTGGTGAACTTACCGGGTCCCTATAACTACCCACCGTACGTTTCCCCTCCAACCGATGCGGTGGAAGTGGGGCCTTACGGACCCATCGGAAACGCCAGCCCCGATCAGGTCTGCCTGCAATCCGACGCGCAGGAGATTGCCAACCAGATCGCCCCGCTGTACCCTGGGCAGACGATCTCGGTGATGCAGGAGAACACTGGCGTGTTCCACTACGTCTACGGGCTAGACCCGCGCCGGCAATGGGCCATTCAAATCGGCAGCACGTTCTTCGTCGCGCAGACGCTGATTGAAGCCCAAAATTATTATGGCGTGGGGGCGCCGGGACACTGGGCCATCACTGCCACCGGCCTTAACTGGATCAACGATCCGCCTGTGACGGTGGCTCCCGCGAATGCCGTAACGATTTCCGCTCCCATTCGTCCGCTTCTGCCAAACGAGCAGATTGTGCATCTGCCCGCCTCGCTGTTCAGTCCCGGCAACTGGGTGGTCGAGCGCACCGACCTGCCACAGCCGCAGCAGCCGGAAACCGACGATCAGCAATTCGCGGATCTGAAGACGACTCTGGCGGCAATACAAACCGCGCTGGGCGCAATCCAGACTAAGTTGGGGGCATAACATGGCGACCACTCCAGTTCCTACTCCGGCCCCAACTCCGGCCACCACTCCCCTGCCGGCGCTTGTCGTGGCGGTTCCGGCCGACCCTGCCAGCGCCGCCGCGTTCGCCGCCGGCAATCTGTTCGTTTTCCTTTGTTCGCCCGCCGGTCAACAAATCGCCACCGATGCGGTTACCGCGGGCAAGGCGATAGCCGATGTGGTCAAAGGCCTGGCCCAGGATGTTATCGACATCTTTCGCGGCATCCATTTGTGAGGTTGGCTAGCACCGCTCCCTGGCGGTCGCGGCTCTGAATCGGAGCCGCGCGCGTTAGCAAGCGGTATGTGGGGTAAGCCGCGCACCTCAGCAAGGCTGTCATAATGGAAGATCTCCGGCATGCCCAAGGTCTTCCCCTGTTACTCCACTTCAGATCGCGAGCTGGCCCAGGAACTCGCCGCGTTCCTGGAGCGCGGTGCGGGCGTGGAGGTCCTTCTGGAGGAAGGCGAGATGCGGCCCGGCGAGGACCTGATCACCAAGGTCCAGGAAGGGCTTTCGGCCGATGTGGTGCTGGTGCTGCTCTCGCCGGAGTCGGTCCCGGGCCGCTGGGTGCTCGAGCGCTGGAAATCCGTTTTCTGGGACCAGGCCGCCGAGGCAGCTACAGCTTTGGCCACCTTGCTGTGCCGCGATTCGAAATTCCCCGAGCTGTTGCGGCGGAGGAATTTTTTCGACCTGCGCCAGAATCGCCTAGCTGCATTCCGCGCCATCAAGCGATGGTTGATGGGCTTATCGCGGCCGCCGCGCCAGGCGCCGTTCGTTCCCGCGCGGCAGCCCTGGTTCGCCGGACGCGACGCCGAATTGGAATCCCTGTGCGCCATGCTGGCGGACGCGCCCGGCATGGCCGTAGTGGCGCATACGGCTGCGGGAGCGGGCAAGACCGCGCTGGCGCTGGAATTCGCCCACCGCCATCAAGACGATTTCGATGCCATGTTCTGGCTGACCTGCGGCGGGCGCAGCGTGGCGTCGCTGGCGGGAGACTTGGCGGCGCAGTTGGGCGCGCGCCTGGACCGCGATCTCGAATCCAACCTGAACGAGCTTCGCCGCCTGTGCGCCCGCCACCGTTGCTTGCTGGTGCTCGACGATGCCGTGGCCTCGACGGCGGCGGTGCTCGCGCCGCGCGGCCGGACTTCCGTCCTGATCACCACCAGGTGCAACGACCTGGCTGCCACGCTCTCCGCCGTCTCCTTCCCGCTCGACGGCCCCGTCCCGCAGGATGCCGCCCAGTTCGGCGATGCGGTCGGCAAGCTCGATCCCGCTCAGCAGAGCATGCTGGCGGCGCTGTGCGCTTGTGCACCATGCGGTTTTCACGTTGAGATGGCCGCTCGCACGGCCGGCGCCGATTCACGGGAGGCGCGTGACATCGTGGCGTCGTTCCTGGCGAAGGGCCTGCTCGCGCCGCTCGATGAGAACGGCCCGCGATTTCTGGTTCCGGCACTCGCGCGCGATGCGGCTGCATCTCCCGACGACGCGAAGTGGCGCCTCCAGCATGCACTAACCGCGGCTGAAGTCTTCGATGCGCAAACGTCCGCAGGAGCGGATCTCACCGCACATTGGCCGGATCTGCAGCACGCACTCGTTTGGGCGCTTGACGCCTCGCGCGATTCGGCGAATTGGGAGCTAGCCTGCAAGCTGGCGCGCCGTGCCGTAGGTTGGGCGCGGGTGCACGACCGGCTCGCAGAGGCTTTCGAGATCCTGCAGGACTGGTCGCGCGCCGCCGAGCAGCGTGGCGACCGCCGGGTGCTAGAAGATTGCGCCTGGGAACAGATCTGGATCCTGGAACATTGGGACCGCTCCGGCGAAGCCCGCATCCTGGACGAGATCCGGCGCAAGCAGTACAGCGATCAATTGGCGTTTGATTTTTGTTGAGGCTCGCATTAAATACAGTCACAAGTCCGCTCCCTGACGGTCGCGGCTCCGGTCGCCACCGTACGCGTTGTTCTTCCCACCGTACGCGTTGTTCAGAGCCGCGACCGTCAGGGAGCGGTACTGGCCGCCGCACAATATAATGTCCCCATGTACAAGGAATCGCTCCTGCTTGGAATCCTCGGCTGCGCCCTCGCGTACGCTCAGACGCCCACCATCGATCAATCGCTCGGCATGCAGTCGGTGCAAAGCGCCGAGATCTCGCCGGACGGCCGCTACGTCGCCTACACGGTCCAACAGACGGATTGGGAAGACGATGAGTTTGTGCAGCAGATCTGGATCGCGATGCTCTCCACCGGCGAGCGATACCAGCTTACCAGCGGCAAGAAATCGAGCCAAAGCCCCAAGTGGTCGCCCGATTCCAAGCGCATCGCCTTCGCGTCGGAGCGCGACACCAAGCGCCAGATCTACCTGATTTCGCCGACCGGCGGAGAAGCGGCGCAACTGACCAGTGAGGATAACGGCGTCGGCGCGTTCGAGTGGGCGCCCGACGGGAACGCCATCGCGTTCACCTCCTCGGGGCCGGACTCGAAGGAAAAGAAAGACCGCAAAGAGAAGTACGGCGATTTCGAGATCGTGAATGGCGACTACACCATGATGCACTTGTGGCTGATCAAAGTTCCCGCTGAGATACCCGCCGATCCCAAGCAGCGGCCCAAAGCCGAGGCGCTCACCGAAGGCGACAAATTCAGCGTGGCCGATTTCTCATGGTCTCCCGATTCGAAACGCATCGCGTTCAGCGCCACGCGCGATCCGGACCTCGGATCCTCCGGCACCGCGCAGATCTATGTCGTGAATGTCGCCGACAAATTTCTGAAGAAACTGGTGGAAGCCAACGGCCCGCACAACAATCCGGTGTGGTCGCCCGACGGACGGCAGATCGCCTTCTCGACGGCAAACGGTGAGAAGTTCTACTACTATACGGACAGCCACATCGCGGTCGTCCCGGTGGATGGTGGGGAGATGCGCGTGCTAACGGCCGCCTTCGATGAAGATCCGCGGCTTGCGGACTGGGGACCGGACGGCATCTACTTTGGAGCCCTGCAGAAGACCACGTCGCACGTCTTCCGGCTGGACCCTGCCACGATGGCTGTGGAGCGCCTGAGCGGTCCGGAGCAACTTTTCGTAAGCGGCGCGACCTTCACGCGCGATCACGGTATGATGGCGGGAATCGTCTCGGGACCCGACCGTTTCGCCGAGGTCTTTGTATCGCCGGTGAAAGACTTCTCTCCCAAAATCCTGACCAATATGAGCGAGCAGTGGAAGGACTTTCACTTGGCGAAGCGAGAAGTGATCCGGTGGAACTCCACGGATGGAACGTCCATCGAAGGCGTACTCATTAAGCCGGCGGATTATGACGCATCCCGCAAGTATCCGCTGCTGGTGGTAATTCACGGCGGGCCGACCGGCATCGATACGCCTGGCCGCCGCGCGGATCGGTACTATCCGGTCGAGCGATTTGCGGCGAAGGGGGCCCTGATCCTGCAACCAAACTATCGCGGATCAGCCGGATACGGCGCCAAGTTCCGGGCTTTGAATGTGCGCAACCTGGGGCTAGGCGATTACCAGGACGTGATTTCCGGCGTGGATTTTCTAATCGGCAAAGGCATGGTCGAAAAGGATCTCGTGGGCTCTATGGGATGGAGCGAAGGCGGTTATATCTCGGCATTCATCACCACTTATAGCGACCGTTTCAAGGCTGTTTCGGTCGGCGCGGGAATCTCGGATTGGTCCACTTACTACGTGAACACCGACATACATCCGTTCACGCGGCAGTACCTGAAGGCGACACCCTGGGACGATCCGGAGATCTATCAGAAGACTTCCCCGATCTTCTATGTGAACAAGGCGAAGACACCCACGCTGATCCAGCACGGAGATCAGGACAAGCGTGTCCCGCCGCCCAATTCCTTCGAGCTGTACCAGGCTTTGAAAGACCGCGGCGTTCCGGTGAAACTGATTTTGTACAAAGGCTTCGGGCATCCTATTAACAAGCCGAAGCAGCAGCGGGCGGTGATGGAACACAATTATGAGTGGTTCAGCAAGTATATCTGGGGCGAGGAGCCGCAGGGGGAGAAGAATTAACCGCCGATGCACGCAGATGCACGCGGATAAGAGCAAGAGGCATCGGGATGTGCGGTGGGGCGGGCGCCCTCGCCCGCGTCGGCCCCCGGCCCGACAGCCGAGCCAGGGGGCTCGGCGCGGGTCAGGGGACCCGCCCCACATAGTCAGTCGTAGACGAAGTGCATCACCTTCTTGAGATCTTCCCAAGCTTCGCGCTTGGCAGCCTGATTATACGCGCGCAGCAAGTAAGAAGGATGATACGTGACCATTACCGGGATATCGTTCCACTTATACCAGTTGCCACGCATGCGGGTCACACCCTCTTTGCTCGCGGTCAGGAACTTCGCCGCAGTAGCGCCCAGCGCGCAGATGGCTTTGGGGCGGATCGCCAGTAACTGGCGAGTGAGGAACTGGCCGCAGACCTGCATTTCATCCGGCTCCGGCGTGCGGTTATCGGGCGGGCGGCATTTCACCACGTTGCAGATATAGATATCCTTGCGAAGGAGCGGAATGCCTTCCTTCTTTGCCGTGCCCTCGATCATCTGGGTGAGCAATTGGCCCGCGCGGCCGACGAACGGAATGCCCTGCGCATCTTCATCCGCGCCCGGACCCTCGCCCACGAAGACCAGCCGCGATTGCTCGTTGCCCACGCCGAAGACAATTTTGTTGCGCTGTTCGTGGAGGCGGCAGCGCCGGCAGTCGCCTATATCCTCGAGGATCTGGAAGAGGGGCTCCGCGGCTTGCTGCGGTGTATCCGACGCGCTCACGTCAGCCTCCGCGGCAAGCGCCGGCGGGCCTGCGCGGCGATACAGCGATTTGATCCCCAGATCGTCGTAATACTCCAGGTACCGGCGCAGGAGTTCAGCGTTCATTTGTGGCGTACAGACTCAGGCGCAGCTTCAGGATCTCATCAAAGATGCGATCGGCCACTTCGCGTTTGGAAGCGCGCGGAACGGCGATGAGCTCGCCGGTGCGCAGCGCCAACAGCACCTCGTTCTGGTCGGTTTCGAAGCCTGTTTCTTCGCCGCCCACCAGGTTGCCGACCACCATATCGCAATTCTTGGCTTCGAGTTTGCGGCGGGTTTCCCCCTGCAGATTCTCGGTCTCGGCGGCGAAGCCCACCAGCAGCCGGTCGCCCTTCTTGCGGCCGAGCTCGGCGAGGATATCCGGCGTCGGATCGAGTTCCAACGAGAGCCGCGCCGCGGTCTTCTTGATTTTCTGCGGCGGGATCTTGGCCAGATGGAAGTCCGCCACGGCGGCCGCTTTGATGATGATGCCGGCCGGGTCCAGATTCTCGAACACCTTGTCGCGCATCTCGCGCGCGGTGTGCACGCCGATGAATGCCACGCCCCTCGGCGGCGCCAGATGCACGGGTCCGGAAATCAGCATGACGTGGGCACCCCGCGCGGCGGCTGCCTCGGCCAGCGCATAGCCCATCTTGCCGCTGGAGCGGTTGGTGATGTAGCGCACCGGGTCGAGCGGCTCTTGCGTGGGGCCGGCGGTGATCAACACCGTCTCGCCATCGAGATCGCGCCGCCTACCGAGTTCGGCATCCACGGCCGCGGCGATCTGTTCCGGCTCTGCCAGGCGCCCCGGACCCACCATGCCGCAGGCCAACTCGCCTTTCTCAGGATCCACGATGCGGTGGCCGCGGCGGCGCAACATTTCGAGGTTGCCCTGCGTCGCGGCGTGCCGCCACATGTTGGTGTTCATGGCCGGCGCCAGCACCACCGGCCCGATGAAGGCCAAGTACAGCGTCGACAGGAAATCGTCCGCCAGGCCGTGCGCGAACTTGGCCAGCAGATCGGCGGTGGCCGGCGCCACCACTAGCAGATCGTTCTCCTGCGCCACCGCGATGTGCTCGATGGCACTCGACAGAGTGGCCTCTGGGTCCGTGGAGGAGAACAGGTCGTGGATGACCTTGCGCCCGGTGAGCGCCGCGAAGGTCAAAGGCCGGACGAATTCCTGCGCGGCCGCCGTCATCACCACCTGCACGGCGTGCCCCTGCTGCATCAGCAAGCGGGCCAACTCGGCTGCCTTATAGGCCGCGATGCCGCCGCCCACGCCCAGTACGATGTTCATCGGCGGCTTAGAGCACAGCCTCGGGAGCAGGCTGCTCTTCAGGCAGCGTGACGCCCGGGATCTCGTATTTCACCAGCCCGCGCCGGACCTCTTCCATGGCGATGATGGTCGGCTTCTTGGAGGACGTGGGCAGCACCGGCCGGGCACCGCCCTGCAACTGGCGGGCGCGTTTGGCGGCCACGATGATGAATCGATAGGTGCTCTGTTCCGGGTCGTCCGGTATGGTGCAGTGCGCGTTGTTGCGCGGAATCTTGTCTCCCATGCTTTCAAACATCCTTTACGCGAATTGTTTCAAACGTTTCCAGAATCGGCCGAATCTGCTGTTCCATGCGGCCCCGCCGGACCCTCTCGGCGCGCACAATCGAGGCCAGGGTTTCGTCGGACTGGGCAAGCTCGTTGTTGATCAGCACGTAATCGTAAGCGCTGTAATTTCGTATCTCGTTGGCCGCATCGCGCAACCGCCGCTCGATCACCGCGTCGGCGTCTTCGCTGCGCGCGCGCAGCCGTTGCTCCAGGATTTCGCGGGACGGGGCCAGAATGAAGATCGTAACCGCTTCCGGAATCTTACCCTTCAATTGTCGCGCACCTTGCACGTCGATGTCGAGTACCAGGTCGATGCCCTGCTCCTTGGCCCGCTCCAGAACGCCGCAGTGTGTCCCGTAATAATTGCCGAAAACCTCGGCATGCTCCAGAAATTCGCCCACGGCGATGCGTTTCTCGAACTCCGCTCGGGAGATGAAATGATAACTCTCGCCGTCCGTCTCGTGCCCGCGCGGCGCGCGCGTGGTATACGAGATCGAAAACATCAGCCCCGGCAAACTCGCCAAAAGCCGCCGCACCAGGGTGGACTTCCCCGACCCCGACGGCGCGGAAATGATAAAAACCGTAGTCATAACGGAACCACAGATAGACACAGATAAACACAGATAAAGACGGGGATTCTCATCTGTGTGCATCTGTGTGCATCTGTGGTTGCTTTGTTCATTCCAAATTGAGCGACTGCTCCCGCATCTTATCGATTTCGGCCTTGGCCGCCAGCGCCAGGTCCGTGATGGTCAGGCCCAGGTCTCCCAGCCCGCCGGTCTTTGACAGAATCGTGTTGGCCTCCCGGTTCATCTCCTGCAGCAGGAAATCCAACCGCTTGCCAATCTCCCCGCCGTCAGCCAACAGCTTTTCCAGTTGCGCCGCGTGGGTCTTCAACCGCATCAGTTCCTCGCTGACATCGCTGCGCTCGGCCAGCAGGGCAGCCTCCTGCGCCAGGCGCTGTGGCTCCAGACCCGCGCCGCGCAACAGCTCGCGCAGGCGCTCGTTCAGTCTCTTTTGGAAAGCCTGTGTGGCGCGTGAGCGGATCTTCTCCATCTGCGCCGCCAACTCGCAGAGCGATGCGCACCGCGCACCCATCTCCGCCGACATGGCGGCGCCCTCCCGTTCGCGGAAGATATTCAGCAGGTCCAGCGCCTCTCCGGTGGCCTCGACCAGCGGTTGTTCCAGACCGGCGTCGAGCTCTTCGGATTCGGCCACCTGGAGCATTCCGGGCACTCGCAGTGCCGCGTTCAGATCGGGCTGGCTGTCCCCGCCGAACTGGCTGGCTGCTTCCCGGAAAGCTTGCAGATAGGCTGCCAGCAAAGGCCGGTTCAGGCTGGAGGAGTCGGCCGCCGTGGCGCGGTTGACCTGCACATGGATTTGCAGATGGCCGCGCGCGACCTTCGCCTTGACCGCGCTGCGTATGGCGCCTTCGAACGCATCCAGCTCCGCAGCCATGTGGAAATGCATGTCCAGACCGCGGTGGTTGACGCCCTTGATGCTGACGAGGATCTCCCCGCCGGGCACGCTTTTCCGCACACGTGCGAAACCGGTCATGCTACGCGCGCTCACAGGTCCATCACGCTCCCGGCTTCCACGAACTGCAGTTCGTGCAGCCTCTGGTAAATTCCGCCGCCATTCACCAACTCCTCGTGCGTGCCCACTTCGAAGATGCCCCCGCGCTCCAGCACCACGATCTTGTCCGCCCGGCGTATGGTCGAGAGCCGGTGCGCGATCACGATCACCGTGCGGCCCGCCATCAAATTACTCAGCGCTCGCTGCACCAGCAGTTCCGACTCGGTGTCCAGATGCGAAGTGGCTTCGTCCAGGATCAGGATGGGGGCGTTCTTCAGCAAGGCGCGCGCGATGGCGATGCGCTGCCGCTGACCCCCGCTTAACTTGACGCCACGCTCGCCGATGATGGTGCCGTAGCCATCCGGCAAATCGCTGATAAACTCGTCCGCCAGCGCGGATCGCGCCGCGTCGCGAATATCTTTCAAAGGCGTGTCGGGCCGGCCGTAGGCGATGTTGTTGGCGGCCGTATCGTTGAACAGAAAAGTATCCTGCGCCACGATCCCGATCATCGACCGCAGCGACGCCAGATCGAAATCGCGCACATCCCGCCCGTCGATCCGCACCACTCCGGAAGTCACGTCATAGAAGCGTGGCACCAGATTGACCAGGGTAGTCTTCCCCGCTCCGCTGGGGCCCGCCAGCGCCACCACCTCGCCCGCTTTGACTTCCAAATCTAAATTCTTCAACTGAAATCCGTTGGGTGAAAGCGGATAGCGGAAGCTGACATTCTCGAACCGGATGGAATCCGTGAAGCGCTCCAGCTTCACGGCGCCCGGCTTCTCCTGGATCTCCTCGGCGTGCTCCAGGTACTCGAAGACTTTCTGCGATGCGCCGATGGCCTGCTCGAAAATGTTATGAATGCCCGTGAGCCGCTTCACAGGCTCGTACATCATCAACAGCGCGATGACGAAGCTGGTGAACTCGCCCGCGGTAAGCTGGTGAGCCTTGATCTGCGTGCGTGCGTAGGTCAGCAGGCCCACGATGGTGAGCGCGCCAAAGAGCTCGATCAGAGGCGAAGCCAGCGCCTGTTGGCGCACGTACCGCAGGTTGGTCTTGAGCAGCCGCTGCGCGGTCGCGCGAAAGCGCCGCGATTCGTACTGCTCGGCGCCAAACGCCTTCACCACCTGGTGCCCGCTGAGCGTCTCCTGCAGGATCTCGTTCAATTCGGCGGTGTGATCCTGGCTGCGGCGGCTGGTGCGGCGAATCCGGCGGCCAATGCGCGCCGTCGGCATCAATACGAAGGGCAGCACCGTCAGGCTCACCACGGCCAGCTTCCAATCTTGATGGACGATGACGAAGAGCAGCCCCAACACCACGAAGACCTGCCGCAGCAGGTCCGCCAGGATATGCGAAACGGCCACCTGGATTTTCTCGATATCGTTCATGATCGACGACATCAGCCGCCCGGTGGAGTGCGCTTCGAAGAACTGCGCGCCCTGCTTGACCACCTTGTCGAAAATCGTGTTTCGCAGGTCCGTGACTGCCGAGAACCCGGCATAGTTCACCAAGTAATTCGCCAGGTAGTCGCAAATTCCCTTGGTCAGAAACACGGCGAGGATGGCGAACGCCACCATGATCCAGATGTTGTGTATGCCTCCCGGCACGAGCTGCTGCAGGAAGATCTTGTGGTGGAATACCGGATCGGTGAACAATAGCACGGGAGAATCGGCCGATGCCGGATTGAGCACGCGATCGAAAATCGGGCCGATCAGCAGGGCGATCATGCCATGCGCGGCGCCCACGCAGGCCATCAGGATCACCGAGAAGAAAAGGACCACCCAATATCGCCGGGCGAAGCCGAGCAGCCGCAGCAGGTCTTTCATGCGAGCACCCGTGGCGCACGCTTCAGCGTGCTGCCGTGGGCTTCAACCCACGGTCGGTACACGGCGAGCTGAAGCTCCCCGCAGCACGCTAAAGCGTGCGCCACACTGCCATGGGGCAGGTAGATCACTCTTCGATCTTAGCCTCGTCGACCAGCATCACCGGAATGTCATCCCGAATCGGGTAAACGCGGTGGCACTGCACGCATTTCAGCCCGCTGTTATCGGGTTTCAGGTCCAGGTTTGCCTTGCATAGCGGGCAGACGAGAATCTCCAGTAAGTCTTTGCTCAACGCCATAGTAGATTCCCCAGTTTAGCAGTGCGCGGCGGCTTGCATCTCGCCCCGCGCCTTGGCGATCGCCGCCAGATACTGCCGGGCCTTCTCCTCGATCAAATCGTACCGCCCTTCTTTGATGTGGCGGGCGTCCACCAATTCCCCGCCCACCGCCACCGCGCAGGCGCCGGCTTTCAGGAATTCGCCGGCGGTCTCCAGGTTCACGCCGCCGGTTGGAATCATTTCGATCTGCGCAAACGGGCCCTTCAGCGCCTTGATGTACTTCGGGCCACCCACGTTGCCGCAAGGGAAAATCTTGACGATATCGGCGCCCGCTTCCCACGCGGTGAGCACTTCGGTGGGGGTCAGCGCGCCCGGGCAGATAACCTTCGAGTAACGCTTGGCAATCTCGATGGTAGCCAGCTTCAGGCTGGGCGTAACCAAGAACTCCGCGCCCGCCAGCATGCATATGCGCGCGGTCTCCGGATCCAACACTGTGCCCGCGCCCAGCACGATCTTATCGCCAAACTCATTCGCAATTTTCTCCAGTGCGCGCACGGCGCCGGGAACGGTCATGGTGATCTCGGCCACGCGCACTCCGCCGCGATAGATCGCCTCGATGGCCAGGATGGCGCTCTCCGCGCTTTCGGTGCGCACCACGGGCACGAGTCCGATCCCGGTGATTTGGGCCAGCGTTTCTTTTTGTGTCATTCGTCCCAAATTATCATGTAGCGCGGCGTACGCTTTTGCGCCGGTAAGAGCGCCCGTACCCCGGCAGGCAGGACTGCCGGCGCCACGTCACTGCTCCAGGACCGTTTTGACCTTCTCCGCAAGCTGCATCGCGGTGTACGGTTTCTGAATAAAACCCGAGAGCCCTTTTCCGGCAAAGCGATGAATGGCTTCCACCTCATTAAACCCGCTGGATAGCAGGATTTTGACGGAGGGCCGGATGCGCCGCAGCTCTCGCAGAACTTGTTCGCCGCCGAGCACGGGCATCGTCAGGTCCAGAAGAACAAGAGCCACTTCACTCCCGCTTTCGCGAAACAGGTCCACGGCCTCTTGTCCGTTGGTTGCCAGCAGCACTCGGTAGCCCTGTCGCTCCAGCGCGCTGTTCGCTGTACGGCGCACGATTTCTTCATCGTCCGCCACCAGAATCGTTCCGGTTCCGCTTAGATCGGTCCGCGCGCCCGCAGGGAGCGCTTTGGCGGCCGCATGCTCACCCGCCGGAAACAGTACTTTAAAGGTGGTGCCCTGTCCAGGAGTACTGTAGACCTTGATCGCGCCTTTGTGCCCGCGAACGATGCCCAACACGGCCGATAGACCCAGACCGCGGCCGGAGAATTTTGTGGTGAAGAACGGATCGAAGATCTTCGACTGAGTCTCCGGGTCCATGCCGCCGCCGGTATCCTGCACCTCGAGCGAAACATATCTGCCTGGGTGGATCTCCGCGGCAGCGAACGTGTCGCGGATAAACTCCTCATCGATGGACTGGACCCCGGTGGCCACCAGCACGGAGCCGTTACGGCCCTCGCCGATAGCTTCCGCTCCATTGATTACCAGATTCATGACGAGCTGCTGCAACTGGCCCGGGTCCCCTTCGACCGCGGGCAGATCCGGCGCCAGCTCCAGGCGAAGCTGCACAGTTCTGGGAATCGACGTGCGGACAAGCGTAGTGAGCTCCCGCGTCAAGCTGGATAAGTCGACGGGCTGGACGATGAACCGGCCCTTTCCCGAGTAAGCCAGCAGTTGCCGCGTGAGATGCGCCGCGCTCTCCGCCGCCTGCATGACATCTTCGAGGTACGGCCTGCTGGGGTGCGTCGTCGAGAGTGTATCCAAGGCGAGCGTGGAGTTGCCCAGAACGCCGGTCAACAGGTTGTTGAAATCATGCGCCACGCCTCCGGCCAGGACGCCAATGCTTTCGAGCTTCTGGGTCTGCCGGAGCTGTTCTTCCAGCCGCTTGCGTTCCGTCACATCGCGATAGTTGACCACGATTCCGCCAATGACGCGATCCGCGAGCAGATTCTTGGTGACCGCCTCGACCCAGCGCCACGAGCCGTCCTTGTGCCGCACGCGGTATTCGCTGGTGATCACCCTGCCGGGATGCGCCGCCAATTCCGATAGGAGCGCCCGTAGCCGCTCGCGCTCATCGAGGTGGATCAACTCGAACACCCTGCGGCCCACCATTTCCCGGCTGTCGTATCCGAGTATCTGCGGGCCGGAATAGAGCACTACGCCGCCCGAATCGAGCAGCGCGAACCCATCCGCGCTGTTCTCGATCAATGCCCGGAATCGTTGCTCGCTTTCGCGCAGAGCGCGCTCCACACGCTTGAGCTCGGTGATTTCCTGGACTACCGCCGCTACGCCCAGCGTCTTGCCGGAGGCATTCTTGACGGGATAGTAGCTGGCCAGGAAATCGCGGGGCGCGCCGGAAGGGGGCTTCTCGGTGTGGAACTGCCAGTCCAGAACGGGGCGCCCGGACTCGATGATGCGCTGCAGAAGGGGCGCTACGAGCGGCGCCGTTTCCGGAATCACTTCCCAGATGGCGCGGCCGAGGTGCTCTTCGGCGGGTAAGCCGTTCAGCGCCGCGAGCCGCTCGTTGATCCGCAGGTACCGCAAATCCGTGCCGAGCAGGCAAAGTCCCACGGGCGCCGTATTGTAGATATGCTCCAGCTCGGCCAACTCCTGCTGCGCCCGCTCTTCGTTCTCGCGGAGCATCTGCTCGAAGCGCTTCTGTTCCGTGATGTCGCGGAAGTTCACCACCACCGCCGCGAGGCTCTCCTGGTCGAGCAGATTGGTGCCGATATGCTCTGTCCAGATCAACTCGCCGTTCTTGCGTCGCACGCGCAGTTGCACGGTGAGCGCCTCTCCCGGCATGCCGGCCAATTCGCCGAACCGTTGCAGCCCCAACGGACGGTCTTCCGGCACGACGAGTTCGAATGCGTTTCGCCCGACGAGTTCTCCTGCCTGATAGCCCAGAATGCGTTCGGCGGAAGGGCTCAGATATTGAAAGAAGCCTTCGGCATTTACCAGGCACACGGCGTCGAAGCTGTGCTCGATCAGTGCCCGAAACAGCCGATTGCTCTTCTGAATCTCCTCCTCGAGCCCGCGTTGCCGGACACGGTTCCGGGCGGCTTCCAACTCACGTTCGACGGCGTGCGCCAGCCGCGACAGCCGGTCCTTCATGATGATGTCGCGCGCGCCGGCCTTCACCGCGGCTACCGCCGCCTCATCCACGATGGTGGTGGACACCAGCAGCACGGGTGCGGAACTACCCTTCTCGCGCAGCAAAGCCAGCGCCCCCTCATACGAGAAATCTGGCATGCTGTAACCGCAAAGGACCAGGTCCCAGTGCCGGTCATCGAGTGCCTCTGACATTTCCTGTGCGGAAGCCACGCGCCGGTATTCAGGCACAAAACCCGCGCGTCGCAGTTCCAGTACGATGAGATCGGCGTCTTCGGCGGAGTCTTCAACAATCAGGACTTCGAGCTTGCGGCCGGGAGTCGCCTGGGGACTGGACATGCTTTCCATTGTAAGGCGCGGGTGAAGCAAGCTTGCAGACTGTGGCGCCAGGCGTGAATTGCACGCCGTGCAAGGACCCGGGCGCCGTGCGCTTCAAATTCCAGACGCGGAGAGTATCGCTCCCTCACGGTCGCAGCTCTGTAACGTATCCACTTTAGATTTGAGCAGTGTAGGCCGGGGCGAGAGGCGACGCCGGGAGGGTTGCGCTCTCACCACACGAACCTGGGGCCGGCCACGCCCGCCGCCATCACCTTTGCGGGCGGCGGGGCACCAGTCACCAACGTGTCGCGCAAGCGCCGCCAAGCAAGGCTCACGGATTGGACCACCTCTTGCGCCTGGAATGGCGTTGCCAGTACGTCATAGCCGCCCAGGTTGAGAACCTCCCCCCACAGCCTCTCATCCACCCTACGGGAGGCTACGATGAGCGGCGGCTCGCCGGGCAGGCGGCGCAATTCCCGTAACACGTCCTTCCAGTTTCCATCCGGCAACCGGCAGTCACTGATCACCACCCCGGGGGGGAGTTGGTTGATCAGAACTCGCGCATGACCAAGATTTTCAACGAAATGCAGGTTCCACTTGGAATGCCAGAAGATCTCATTGAGAGAGGCTTGGTCCTCGTGGGAGGGAAGGAGGGCCAGAACGCTGACACTCGTTGCTACGCCGCTCATTTGATCTACCTCCAGACGCCTGTGGTGGGGACAGTCACAAATCCCCTTGCAATTCGCGTGCAACTTCTGAATCCGGGCGGTGTTGCCCTGCCGCGGATGCAGACAGAGGAAAATTTACTCGACCGCTAGCGGAGAAACTACCTACAGAGCCAAAATCACCTATCTCGTGGGACCGCGACGCCTGGCCGAAAGTTAGCTGGGGCCGAGGGTTATGGCACACCGGTGGGCCGCTCGAACTCCTGGATTTCGGGTTCCGATCTCAGGCTGCTCGCGCCCCGCCCTCACCTAGCTGGTGTGATCGTGGATGATCTTCCACCCGGACGGCGTCCTCCGCAGAACGAGCGTGTACCGGCCGGCGGCGTCGCCACCACCCGCGGCTGTGCGCTGCAAATGGAATTCACCGGTGGCCAGCGCCAGATCCGGCCCTAACTCGCGCACCTCGACGTTCGAGAACGCCAGCGTTCCCATCGACTCGCGCGTCGGGTAGGTCCTGCGATACCGTTCCAGAATCGCCTGGACACCTCCGCGGACCACCTCCCGGCCGATAAACGTGGTCTCCGGCGAATCCTCGTAGTAGGAGGCGAACGCCGCCAGATCGCCGCGGTTCCACGCTTCTTCAGAGTGTTTCAAAACCGCGCGAATATCGTCGCCTTGCGCAAACAGAGGCGTAAGCGATAGGAAGAGCAGACACCAGCGGAGCATCCATCCAGCATAGCCGCAAAATGAATTCGGATGCCACGGACGCGCTGCGCGCCCGACGCTCCCCACCCTGACGATTGCCATGACGGGTGTTGGCCGGTCGCACGCGCCGGCGCGGGCGGCCGGGTGGCGGATTCCGGCGGCGCATCGTAGACTTCCACAATACCCCTTCCGGAGTCTTGTATTCCTATCTGAAACCATGTATAAATTTGATAATGCCGGGGTTCGTAGTTGAAAACCCGGCTCATATCGAGGTGCTCCCTTATGCGAAGAGCGGTTTACCTGGCGGCTGCAACGGCCGTGTTCATGGGTGTGGCGCCACTGTCCCATGGCCAGGATTCAAACACCATCCTTCAAAAGCTGAAGGCGCAGTTCAAGCTGACGCAGATCACGGCGGACAGGAGCGACATCGTTACCGCCGGCAGTGTCGTGGTTCTGCAAAAGGACCGGCTGGTGATGTACGCCCTCTCCAATCCAGTCCCGCCGCAAAGTACGTACAAGAAGGGCAAGATAAGCCGAAATATAGGAAGCAGCATATTTGGGGATATGGTAAATCGCGGGCAAGATCCCGATGCCGGCGGTATTGCGCAGCGGATCTTTGTGAACGGCGAGAAATTCTGGGTGATCGGAATAAATGCCGCGAACGATGGAGTGGTCTTCAGATTTTACAGCGATGCCATCAACGATGTGCGCTATTGGGGCGAGCTGAAGGTCCAGTTTCCGAAGGGATCGATACCGCCGGCGGCCGATTTCCTGAATACCGTTGCTGAAGCGGTTACGGTCGAGCCCGACGACAACTCCGCCAACAATACGCAACAACCGGCGCCGGCGCCACCGAAGAAGCCAGTGGCTCCCGCGCCACCACCACCGCCGCCGGTCGAGGCGCCGCCACCACCGCCCAAGACGATTGCTCTGGGCCAGACGAAGGACGAGGTGGTCGGAACGTTCGGGCAACCTGAGAAGATAGTCAAACTGGCCAACAAGGAAATCTACTATTATTCGGACATGAAGGTGACGCTGGTCGGCGGCAAGGTCTCGAATGTGGACGTAAAGTGAACAGCGGCGGCTCTGCTGCCTGTGTAAAGGTTGGCAGGCGAAAGCGCCTGCCCCACCTTCGCCAGTAACAGAATAAGAAGAGTCTTGGTCCCGAATATTGACCGGGCGCCATGGACCGCTGGTTCCGTCCACGACAATCTAAGTCGTACAATGAGTTGACCGCATGGACGCCCGCCCCACACTCTTCACGCTGGCCCGCGCACTAAACGAAGAGGGCCTGGAAGCCATCCTGATCGGCAACGCGGCCGCTGCTCTCGACGGCGCGCCCGTCACAACCCTCGATTTCGATTTCCTCTTCCGCAAGACTCCCGGCAATCTGCGCAAACTGAAGGCCGTCGCAAAAAGCCTGGACGCCATTCTGCTTAGGCCATACTATCCGGTCTCCGGCCTGTTTCGTATCCAGCGGGACGAGGATACGCTGCAGGTCGATTTCATGAGCCGTATCGACGGTGTGCGTTCTTTCCCCGCCCTGCGCAGCCGTGCCCGGCGCGTCGATTTTGGCGGATATGCGTTGCTGGTGGCGGATCTGGCGGATATCATTAAGAGTAAGAGGGCGGCGGACCGTCCGCGGGACCGCGCGGTGCTGGAGATTCTGGAGAAGGCGCTGGATGAGAAAAAGAAAGCCGAGAATGACGAAGCATGAAGCGCTGCGGCGTGAAAGCGACCGCGTGCTTCGAGAGCGCATCCGCCAGTTGCTGGAAAAGCCGCCTCAGGAGCGGACGCACTTCCTGCGCAAACGCATCGGCTTCACGGCTTCTTGTTTGTAACTCCGCATTCTACTCCATCGGGTCAGCCCGATCGGCGGGTTCCGTGGCACGTGGAGCTATGCGATGAGGTTAATCGCGGTCGCAGACGGGATTCGGCCACGGTAGAGTACTGAGCCATGACAATCGCTGCAGAGTACGAGGACGGCTGCCTAATAACTGCTTCACTGCGCGGCCAATCCGCATCTCACTTTCGGAACGATAATTGGCGTGGGACGACCTGCACTACTACGGAGTTGGAGGCGTGAACCGGAATACCGTGCCGCAGCCCCCATAGGGGTTACCGCTAACTCCGGCAGCGCACGCTGCCGAGGTTCCGCCAAATTCCGTTGTGCCGTAGATCTCACCGTTCGGGCCGATGGTCAAGGGACCCGTCGGGTAAGCTCCGTCGACGCCTCCTGAAAAGGTGTACAGCACGGTTTCAGTCCAAGCGCCGCCGGGCATAGTGGACGGCGTCAACTGGAAGAGCGTACCGCACCCCTGATTATACGAGCACCCAACGGTTGTACCGCCTTGCCTCGTCGCGCCATACAGGACGCCGTTCGGCGCGAGAGCCAAATAGCCATTCGGATACGCCCCATCGCCGTTTGTCTCAGTGAAGCTGTAAATGATGCTCTCCATCCATGGCCCGCCTTTCTCGGCAGGTGGGACCACCTCGTAGATCGCGCCATAGTAGGGCGAACCGAGAGTCAGCGAACCGTATAGCACGCCGGTGGGGCCGAGAATGACGCCGCTGGTCGCGCCCAGATTGCTATAGAGGACGGTTTCGGACCAAGCCGCGCCAGCTTGCTTGGGCCGCACAAGTCTCAACGCCCTGCCGTCGCTATCGTTCTCGGTGGCACCTGTGAGGAACAGCGTTCCGTGCGGACCTACGGCCAAACCGGAAGGACGGGAGTAGTTTTCGAAAGCGTATAGCACAGCCTCGGACCAGGAGCCGCCAGCGCTGGTTGGCGCGGTGAGCGAGAACGCTGTACCGCACCCGGCGTTGTGGGGAATCTTGCAGCCCGCGCCTCCGGCAGAAGTCGTGCCATAAAGTGCGCCATCCAGGCCGAAAACCAATCCGGACGCGGGATAGTCTCCGTCCGCACCGCCTTGAAAGTTATGGAGTAACGTGTAAGTCCAGACGCCGCGTGCAGCCGCGGGCGGCGCCAACTCGAATGCCGTGCCGTAGGTGCCGCCCTCGCTGGCGGTGCCATACAGGTCGCCGTTTCCGCCTATGAGCAAAGCCGCACGAGGCGCCGCGCCATCGGAGCCACTGAAGCTATACAGTAAGGTCTCCGTCCAGGTTCCCCCGGTCGCCGCAGGCGGTGTCAGTTGGAAAACGGTGCCGTCGCCGGAGACGCCCGTTCCGGACGCGGGCGCGCCACCCCAAGTGGTCGTGCCGTAGAGCACTCCATTTGCGCCCATAACGACGCCTCCGGAGGGCTCGACTCCGTCCCCGGGAGCACCGGCGAAAGAATAGATGGTGGTCAGCTGGCCGGACTGGGCCTGAGCGGGGCTCCGAACCGTGGGAGACACCAGCCCCACCAGAAGTATTCCGAACATCGTGCGCGAATGAGACACCGCTCGCCCCCTCCGAGCTATGATACCTCCACGGCGCCCGATCCGTCATCGGTAGTGTCCTAAAGTACGCGACTTTAGGACACTACCCCGTCATCCGTCTACCGGCAGCTAAGAAGTACGGGCCGCGTCGCTAGTAGCCTCGGCATCCAGGCATTCAACCAACTGACACCGCTTGCGCTGAACGCCAGGGACGCTCGCTGCTAAACCCGTGGCCCACGCCAGTTTTGAAAAAAGCATTGCACGGGGGAACGGCGAGGTGTTCCCGCGGAGGCGCTCTGCGCTGTAATGGGCAGTAGCAACCCGTTCTCCTCGGCTTCCGATAATCCGGAGCTGTATCGCCCCAGGCTGTTGGTGGCGCTGGCAGGCTGGGGCCTGTCTCACAAATTCCGTCAGTGATCGCGCTCGGTGACCAGCTCCGTGATGCTGTACAGAGCCCGCTGATACGGTGACTCCGGGAACTCCGCCATGATGCCGCGCGCCTTTTCGGTGAAGGTGTGCGCGCGCTCCTTGACCCGCTCGATGCCGTCATAGCGCTGGATCATCGCCAGAATCTGCGGGAAGGGCACACGCTCGTAGTTCCGCTCGCGCAGGATGGTTTCCACCCGGCAGCGTTCCTCGGCCGATGCGCGCTCCAGCGCGTAAACCAGCGGCAGAGTCACTTTGCCTTCGCGCAGATCGTTGCCTACGGGCTTGCCCAACACCTTTTCGCGGGACGTGAAGTCGAGCAGGTCGTCCACCAACTGGAACGCCATTCCCAGGTTCCACGCATAATCGCCCAGGCGCTCCTCGGTCTGCATATCCGCGCCAGAGACCAGCGCGCCGAGCCGGGCGCAAACCGAGAACAGGCAGGCGGTCTTGCGGTCCACCAGCTCCATACAATCGGCCTCGGTGACGCCGATGCGGCCGATGCGCTCAAGCTGCAATAGCTCGCCTTCCACCATCATCTGGGTCAGCCCGATGAGCAGGTCCAGAATGCGGAAGTTACGCTCTCGCAGGGCGACCTGGAATGCCTGCATGTACAGCCAGTCGCCGGCCAGAACCGAAGTGTGGTTGCCCCATTGCACGTTGGTGGAAGGCCGCCCGCGACGCGTGCGCGCGTCATCGATCACGTCGTCATGCACCAGCGTCGCAGCGTGGACAATCTCGACCACCGCGCCCAGGTGGATAGCGCCGTCGCCGCCGTCGCCGATCAACTTCGAGGCCAGCAGAAGCAGGGCCGGGCGCAGCCGTTTGCCGCCGCTCTCGCGCAGGTACTGGCCGATACTGGTGACGACCTCCACCGACGCCACGGTTTCGAGGCTGATCTCCCGCTCCACGCGCTCGAGATCGTCGTGGATCAGGTCGAAGATCTCCTTGCCGGTGATGGCCTGCCCGAGCTTGCCCAAGTTCATTGGAAGTTACCCAGTTTACTCGCTACCGCATGGCGGGCGCAAACATGAGCCGCTCAAAGTTGCGCGAGGTGATCTCGGCGACGTGCTCCGGCGCCACGCCGCGGACTTCGGCCAGACGTCGCACGGTCTCTACTATGAAGGCCGGCTCATTGCGCTTGCCGCGCCTGGGGACGGGGGCGAGATAGGGCGCGTCGGTCTCCACCAGCAGCCGGTCCTCAGGCGCCAGGCGCGCCGCGTCGCGCACCGTGTCGGCTTTCGGAAACGTTAGGACGCCGCCGAAGCTCAAGTGGAAGCCCAGGTCCAGCGCCTCGCGGGCCTGGTCCGGCGTGCCGGTGAAGCAGTGCATGATGCCGCTACCGGTCCAATACTGGCGCAATACAAGAAGGGTATCGTCCCAGGCTTCGCGTGTATGAATCACGACGGGCTTCCCTGGCCTGCCCGCCAGCTTCAACTGCTCGATGAAGACTTCGCGCTGCACGTCGCGCGGCGAAAAGTCGTAATGGTAGTCGAGGCCGATTTCGCCTATGGCGAGCACCTTGGCGTCGGCGGCCAGGGCTTCGATTTGCGCGAAGGTCTCCGGCGTAGCTTTTGACGCATCGTGCGGATGCACTCCGACGGTCGCGTACATGAAGGGATACTGGTGGGCCAGGCGCAGACCGGCTTGCAGGTCTGGAGGGCCGTTACCTGTGCCGATGGCCATCATGCGCTCGACGCCGGCCTGGCGAGCGCGTTCGATCACCTCATCGCGGTCCGGGTCGAACTGTTTGTCGTCCAGATGACAGTGGGAATCGACCAGCTTCACTTGAGGCGCGCTCCAATGGGGACGTCCTCCAGAAAGCCGGCGAGCACGGGCTTGCCGCCTTCGATGGAACCGGCCACGATCATCCCGTTGGATTCGATGCCGCGCAGCTTGCGTGGTTGCAGATTCGCAACAATCACCACTTTGCGGCCGATCAACTCTTGGGACGTGTAGGCTTCGGCGATGCCCGCCACGATGGTGCGCGGCTGCGGTTCGCCGATATCCACTTTCAAGTGAAGCAGCTTATCGGCGCCCTTAACCGGTTCGGCTGAGAGCACTTGGCCGACGCGCATCTCGACCTTGGCGAAATCATCGATGGAGATGCGCTCGGTTTGCGGCGCGGCGGCGACTAGCTCGGGTTTAGGCGCTTTGCCGAGCATTACATTTTGCTCTGCGGTGACGCGCTCTTCGAGTTCTTTCATCTTGACGATGGCGTCCTTCACGTCGATGCGGGGGAACACGGGCGAGATTTCGCCTATTTTCTGGCGGGCCGGCAACTGGCCCCACTCGAGCGTTGCGAGACGCACCGATTCCAGGGGCTCGGTCATGCCCAGTTGCTTCCAGATCTTCGCGGTGGATTCCGGCAGCGCCGGAGATAGCAGCACGGTGGCAATGCGGAGCGCCTCGGCGACTGTATATAGAGCGGAGTCCCGATCATCCTCGCCTCGCGTGTCCTGTGGATGTTTCCAGGGCGCACGCTCCACGATAAAGGTATCCAGGCGAGACAGCAGCCTCCAGGCGGACTCGAGGCCGCGTGAGAATTCAAATGCCTCGAACGCTCCGACCACTGTCGTGATGGTCGCCACTGCGAGATCCTCGATGCTCTTGCAGGTCGCCGACTCCCAAGGGAGGGTCTCCTTGCCCCGCCTGATCACGCCGTCGGAATACTTACCGATCATGGTCACCGTGCGGCTCACCAGATTGCCTAGACCATTGGCCAAGTCGGAGTTGTAACGGCCAATCAGCGCGTCATAGCTGAAGCTGCCATCCTGCCCGAACACAACCTCGCGCAGCAGGAAATAGCGCAGCGCGTCGGCCCCCATCACCTGGCGGATCGGCTCCGAGCGCACGATGTTGCCGCGCGACTTGCTCATCTTGCTTTCCTCGAACAGCAGCCAGCCGTGCGCGAAGATCCGCTTGGGCAGCGGCAGTTCGGCGGCCATCAGGAACGCCGGCCAATAGACGGCATGAAACCGGACAATCTCTTTGCCGATCAGGTGCAGGTCGGCTGGCCACAAGCCTCTTTCTTCGACGGCTGTCTTGTAAGCCGTGAGCGCGTCGAACCAGACATAAAAGACATGCGGCGACTCGCCATCAACCGGAATGCCCCACTTGATATTTGTCCGGGTAATCGATAGATCTGTCAGGCCCTGGCGCACGAACGAGGTCACTTCATTGCGGCGCGTTTCGGGTTGGATGAAACCGGGATGCGATTCGTAAAGATCGAGCAATGGTTGGGTAAACTTGGAAAGCTCGAAAAAGAAGTTCTCTTCCGTGACGGTCTCGGTGGGCCGGCCACAATCGGGACAAGGGTCGCCGGGCTTGGCCTCATTCACATAGAGATTGTCATAGATGCAATATTGCCCGGTATACGAACCTTTGTAAATGTAGCCGTTTTGGCGGCAGCGGTTAAACAGGTCGTTTACAACGCGGGCGTGTTTCGGGTCCGTGGTGCGCTGGAAATAATCGATCCCGAGACCGAGCAGTTGCCATTGCCTTTGGAACTCGGCCGCAATGACGTCGCAAAATTCCTTGGGAGTCTTGCCGGCGCGTTGGGCGGCTCGCTCCACGTTGACGCCGTGCTCGTCGCTGCCGGTGGTGAGCACCGCGTCGTAGCCCTGCATCCGCTTGAAGCGTTTGATAAGGTCGGCAACGATGGTGGTGTAGGCGTGGCCGATGTGCGGCGCGGCGTTTACGTAGTAGATCGGAGTGGTCAGGTAGTATTTGTTCATCTCGAATTTTTCAAGTATGCGAAATTAGCGTCGGCGATCACTTGTTTCAGCGGTATGCCGGATGCCTGGGCGATCCGGCGGCAATCTTCATACTCTGGAGCGTAGGCACCTTCGCCGGAAACCTTCATGCGGACTTTGCCATGGGGTGTGTCGACATCCACCCAATGGCGCGCCTGCACGCGGCGCTCAGCGGCGTAGATGCGCAGGCCGAGCGTAGAGGTCTCGGCGAAAATCACCTGCGCTAGGGTCTCGCGGTCCTCTGGGCGGGCCAGCACTCGCAGCAGCGTGCCGAGCCGGCCTTTTTTCATCTCAATGGGCTGCAGCGTGACGTCCAGGGCGCCCTTTTCCAGCAGCCGGTCCATGGCGTACGCCAGGATTTGCGGGCTGAGATCGTCGATGTTGGCCTCCAGCACCGAGATGATGGTAGCCTCCGGCGCGCCGGTTTCGTCCCCGAGAATCACCCGCAGCACGTTCGCGCGATCGGGAAAATCGTGGCCGCCCGCGCCATAGCCGATGCATGCGATCTTCACGGGTGGCAGCACACCAAAGCCGCTGGCCAGCGTCACGGCCAGTGCGGCGCCGGTGGGAGTTGTCAGTTCTACAGCGGGCCCATCGGCATAAATCGGCTTGCCTCTGAGCAGCGCCGCGGTCGCCGGGGCGGGCACGGGCAGAAGGCCATGCATGGTCTGTGCGGTTCCGCTGCCTACATTGAGCGGCGAGGAGACGATGGAGGTCACTCCCAGCAACTCGAATCCCAGACAGGCGCCCACGATATCCGCGATGGAATCGGCCGCGCCTACCTCGTGAAAATGTATCCTTTCGACCGGGACCTGGTGCACGGCGGCCTCGGCCTCGCCCAAGCGCTGAAATACGGCTGATGCGTTTGCCTTGGCGCGTTCCGGCAGAGCAGCCTTTTCAATCATTTTCAGGATGTGCGCCAGGTGGCGAGCGGCATGCGCCTCCTCGACCGCCACGTGGAACTTCGTAGCGGATATGCCGCAGCGTTTCACCTTGTCGAAGGAGAGCGTTGCGCCGGTTTCGAGCGAGGCCAGCGCATCGACGATGACGGCCTGATCCGCGCCGGCATCCGCCAGCGCGCCCACCAGCATATCGCCGCTGATCCCGGAGAAGGCGTCCAGATAGCAAAGCAAGGGCACGATCTTTCCATTATGGAAAATGTCGGAGGGGATTGTCCCAGCGGTTATTCTCCAAAGCGTGCGCGACCGGTGGCCGATTGACAATCGGCCACGCTTTCCAAGCTGCCCCACAAGAGCTCAGATTAGAGCCATTTTATTGTCGAATCGCGCCCGGCCTCCGCTCTCTCGCCGGGCATCCATTCCTCGAAGGTTGCGTGATGCGGCGCGATCCTATATCGTGAGAATTCCCTATGTCCAGCAAAACCCCCATCACCGTGGCACATGGCGACGGCATCGGCCCGGAGATTATGGCCGCGACCTTGCAGATCCTGGAGGCCAGCGGAGCCGCCCTCGATATCGAGACCATTGAAATCGGCGAGAAGGTCTACCTGCGCGGCAACACCGCGGGTATAGAGCCCAGCGCCTGGGAATCCCTGCGCCGCACCAAAGTATTTCTGAAGGCCCCCATTACCACGCCGCAGGGAGGCGGGTTCAAGAGCCTCAACGTCACGGCGCGCAAGACGCTGGGCCTTTATGCCAACGTGCGGCCCTGCGTTTCCTATCACCCTTTCATCGATACGCTGCACCCCGGCATGGACGTGGTGATCGTCCGCGAGAATGAAGAGGACTTGTACGCCGGCATCGAGTACCAGCTCGCCGCGGATACCATGCAGTGCCTGAAGCTGATCTCGCGGCCGGGCTGCGAGAAGATCGTGCTGTACGCCTTTGAATATGCCCGCCGGCATAACCGCAAGAAAGTCACCTGCTTCACCAAAGACAACATTATGAAGATGACCGACGGTCTCTTCCACAAGGTCTTTGACGAGATCGCCGCGCAATTTCCGGACATTCCAAATGAGCACTGGATCGTAGACATAGGCGCCGCAAAGCTGGCAGATACGCCCGAGGCTTTCGACGTGATCGTGATGCCGAATCTCTACGGCGACATTCTGTCGGACGTGGCGGCGCAGATCGCCGGGTCGGTGGGGATCGCAGGCTCCGCCAACATCGGGGATCACTGCGCCATGTTCGAGGCCATCCACGGCTCGGCCCCGCGCCGCGCGAACCAGAACCTCGCCAATCCCTCCGGACTCCTGCTGGGCGCGGTCCTGATGCTGGTGCACATCGATCAACCCGAGGCGGCCGCCAGGGTACACAACGCCTGGCTGCGCACCATCGAAGACGGCATTCACACCTATGACATTTTCACCGAGGGCGCCAGCCGGGAGAAGGTAGGCACCAAGGAATTCGCTGGCGCGGTAGTAGCTCGAATCGGGCAAAAGCCCAATACTCTGAAGCCGGTGACTTACGCGAAGACGCCGGCACGTACTGGGGCCGCTTCGCAAGCCGCCCGTCGGCCGGAAGCCAAGGTCGATCTGATCGGTGTCGACGTATATGTGAACTGGCCCAAACTGGACAACGACGAGCTTGCGGCGGTGTTGCAACGTACCGCCGGCGATAAGATGGCCCTGACGATGATGTCCAACCGCGGCGTGAAGATCTGGCCCGGCGGACAACCCGGGATCTTCTGCACTGAGAATTATCGTTGCCGTTTCGCGGCGCCGGGTGGCGTTACGCAAGCGCAGATCCTTAGCCTGGCAGGCCGCATCGCCGATACCGGGATGGAGATTGTGAAGACCGAGTATCTACGCAATTACGATGGGCGTCCGGGCTATACGCTGGCGCAGGGGGAATGATGCAGCCACTGGTCGCCGTGATTATGGGCAGCAAGTCGGACTGGGAGACCATGCGGCTTGCCGATGAGACACTCACACAATTCGGCGTGCCGCATGAGTGCCGCGTGATCTCCGCACACCGCACGCCGCAGCTTGCGTTGCAGTACGCTACCGAGGCGGAGTCGCGCGGGATTGAAGTGATCGTCGCGGCGGCCGGCGGCGCGGCACATCTGGCGGGCGTCGTGGCTGCGCATACGGTGTTGCCGGTGCTCGGCGTTCCCATGGAAAGCCAGGCATTGAAGGGCCTGGACTCCCTGCTTTCCACAGTGCAGATGCCGGGTGGCATCCCGGTGGGCACGCTGGCGATCGGCTCGCCAGGCGCGCGCAACGCCGCGCTACTCAGCATCGCGATTCTGGCGAATTCCCGCCCGGAATTGCGAGAGAAGCTGAAGCGCTTCCGGGAGGAGCAAGCAGCGAAGGTGGCGCGCGAGACATTGCCGTAGAACCGGGCCTTGTTTTCACGCTTCGCGGGGTGTACAGTACGGGGAAAGAGGCACCCCATGACACGATATCGCCGGTTATCCGAAAGCGCGGCGGCTTTCATACTGCTTTTGCTGGTAGCATTCGCTGGACTCCCCTCAGCATTCGGACAGAGCGTGGCGCATACCGCGCTTCCCAGACGGCTGGTGGGCGATTACGGCTATTGGAGCAGGACCCAAACTCCGCCATATAGCTCCGCCCAAATTCCGTTTGGGAAGCTCACGCACATCAACCACGCGGGAGTCAGCATGAATTCTGACGGCACCCTCGACGTCCCGAGTGGATTCCTCGAGCCCGCGTTGATTGAAAAAGCACACGCGGCTGGAGTCAAGGTGATGCTTCTGCTGGGTGGCTCCTTTACCTCAATCGATGGAGACCCGACCGTTTTGCAGACTTTGCTGCAGAATTTGTACCCGTTCATCACCAGCAACGGCTATGACGGCTTGGATATCGATTGGGAATATCCGGCCTCAACAGAAGATGCGAACGCCTTCTATAGCTTGATGCAAGGGCTGCGCGATATTTTCCCAAGTCCTCGCTACATACTCTCCGCGGACGTTCCACCCTGGGGGCAGGCTGGATATTATTACCCAAAGGTGGAGCCGCTGGTGGATTACTACAACGTTATGATGTACGATTGCGCGGGGCCGTGGACCGACGACGGACAGCTCAACTCGCCGATCTTCGTGGATCCGCGAAATCCGCAACAATTTGAATGCAGTCCGGGGGGAAGCGTTGCTCAGGCGGCCGGCCTATTTTTGAATGATGTGCATATCCCGGCTGCGAAACTGAACATGGGAACGCCATTCTACGGCTATTTCTATATCACCGTGTCCCAGCTCTTCGGTCTGCGTTGTACGAGCCAGCCATGCACCAGCTACGTTCCTTCCGTGAATTATGGCACGTTTATCAAGCAACGCATCAACCAGAATGGATGGCAAACGTATCGGGACTACTACGCGCTGGTGCCCTATATGTTGAGAACGGACGGGCAACCCGGTTTCATCACCTATGACGATCCGCAATCGACCTACACGCGGGTCTGGTATTCGCTGTGGCAACGCGGCTTGGGCGGCACCTTCCTGTGGTCGCTAGACGAGGACTACGACGGGCACTCGCAGGACCTGTTGGATGCCATGTATCAGGCTACTCTGCAGCAGCCGTTGACGGTTGGTGCAACCGCTCCCTGACGGTCGCGGCTCTAAGCTTGGCAGGCGAAAGCGCCTGCCCCACCACGGTGCGTAACTTCTCAATAAGCATTTCACACGTGCCCTAAGTGCAGCGCTACGATTCCGCCGGTGAGCCGCTCAAACTCTACACCGCCGAATCCCGTGGCGCGCATCAACTCCGCCAATTCCTCCGGCGCGGGGAACTTCCGCACGGATTCCGGAAGGTACGCGTAGGCGTCCCGCGAGCCGGATAGCGCGCCGCCGATCGCGGGCAAGATCCGCCGCGAATAGAAGTCGTAGAACGCTCGGAACAGCGGGTTTGGCGGCTGCGAGAATTCCAGGATGGCCGCCACTCCCCCGCCCCGCAGCACGCGCCGCATCTCCCGCAGTCCTGCTTCATAGTTCGCCAGGTTGCGGAATCCGAAGGCCGCCGCGATCAGGTCGAGCGAGGCGTCGGGCAAAGGCAGGCACAGAGCGTCGGCTTCAAACAAGTTCCCGCCGCCGACCTTGGTGCGCGCGGCCATCAGCATGGGATGGCAGAAGTCCGAGCCCATCACGGCAATCCCGGCCGGCCGACGGCGCGCGAATGCCCGCAGCAGATCCCCAGTGCCGCAACAGACATCGAGGACGCGCGCTTCCGGACGCGCCAACACATCCCGCACGCGCCTGACTGTGTGCGCGCGCCAGTAGCGATCGACGTTGAAAGAGAGCAGATGGTTGGCCAGATCGTAGCGGTGCGCAACGCGGCCGAACATCGCGCGCACCCACGCGGCCGCTTCCTGCTCGCTACGCGCGCCCTCCGGCGTCGTGCCCTTCACGCGAGCGCGGCCTCGATGGCGGTCAGCACCAGTTTTCCATCAATCCCGGAAACCACCTTCACTTCGCCGATGCGCTCCGGCAGCACGAAATGCACCTGTCCCTGGACAGTCTTCTTATCGCTGGCCAGGCGCGCCAACAACCGCTCGGATGAGAGCCCGGTGAGCGGTGGAATCGGTCCATAGTGCCGGATCGCTTCCAGGATGTCGACGCTATCCTCAGCCGACAGATATCCGGTCAACTCCGCCAGGTAGACTGCCGCGCACATGCCGAAAGCGACCGCTTCGCCGTGCAGGAAGCGGGTATAGCCGGTCTCGGCTTCGAGCGCGTGCCCGAAAGTATGGCCGAAATTCAGGATGCGCCGCAGACCGCCTTCGCGCTCGTCCGCCGACACTACCTCCGCCTTGATCTCGACGGATTCCGCGATGATGCGGTCCACCGCTTCCGGCCGGCGCGCCAGCACGTCCGCGCTCTGTTCCGCCAAAAACCGGAACAGCGGCTCGCTGCGGATCACCCCGGCTTTGAGGATCTCGTACAGGCCCGCGCGATACTCGCGCTCGGGCAGCGTCTCGAGCACGCCGGGATCGATCAGCACTGCCAGCGGTTGGTGAAAGCTTCCGATGAGATTCTTGCCGGTTTCCAGGTTGACGCCTGTCTTGCCGCCAATGGCTGCATCCACCTGGGCCAACAGCGTGGTCGGGATTTCGACCACGGGAATGCCGCGCATGAAGATGGCTGCCAGAAAACCTGCCATATCCGTTACGATGCCGCCACCAAAAGCCACTACCACGCTGGAACGGTCGCCGCGCCGCCGCACCATTTCCTCGGCCAGCTTTTCCACCGGCGCCAGGCGCTTGTGGTCCTCGCCGCCGGGCAGATAGAGCACGTCGTGCGCGATGCCGGCCAGCGCCCTCTCGAGCCGCGTCCCCTGGTGGCGCCACACGTCTTCCGTGGAGACCACGAAGACCTTGCCGGATTTCGGCGGCAGGAAGTGTGCGGCGTGTTCCAGAATGCCCCGCTCAACGATGGCGTTATAACAGCGCAGCGGGGTCTCCACTCGGAATGTGGGCATAAAGACTTTTGTACCACGCGGGTGAAAATCTCTCTTACGGCCTTGCTCTTGGAGTTAACTTCCGTAAGCCACAGCCACCTGCTTCTTTACGAAGGCCAGATCGCGGGCGATAGCAGAGAGCTCGTCCGGGGGTTCATACTCAAGATGCAGCGAGAGTGGTCCGCTGAAGTGGGCGGAGGCAAGCAGGCTGAACACCTGCGGCCAGTTCACCATGCCTTCGCCAATGGGGCACATCTGCATCGTCCACTTGCCGTTCACTTTCGCCCAATAGAAATCCTTCAGCGCCACCATCTTGATGCGCGGCAGGGCCATACGCATGGCGATGTTCCAGCCGGCTTCCCCGCCCTCCGCGGTGGCGTGGCACGGATCGAAATAGTAGCCGATCCACCTCGGATCCATGTCGTCGATTATGGCGCGCGTGTCCCACACGGCTTCGCCCACATAATTGCCGGAATGATTGTGGAACCCCGCGGCCATGCCGTAAGCGCGGCCCATCGCCACCAACCCGGCCACGTCCCGCCGCGCTTCCGCGATGCGCGCTGCGATGTCATCGGTTGGGCGGTAGGGCCAGTAGCCCAGCTTGAAGTACGGCACCTTCATACGGCCGCAGAGGGCCAGCACGTTCGGTGCGGTAGGGTCTGCCGCGCTCACGAAGGCAGTGGTGATCATAGGGACCTCGACGCCTTCCGCGCGAATGGCTTCCACAGCGCGATACAGATCTGCGGCGGAAAGCGCAGGCTCCACGTGCCCGCCCGGGCGCACCGTGAGATCGCATCCGGCAAAGCCCAGGTCCTTGAGGACGCCGCCCAATTCGGAATAATGGATCTTCGGCAGGTGCTTGGAAAACAGGCAAATCGTCGGAGTCGCGCGAGGCGCCTGGGCGGAGACTTGCAGCGCTGCCGCTCCGCCGAGGGTGAACGCTCTTCTGGTCAGATCCATCCTTATCCCAGCTTATACGGCGCGCGATATTGATATTCCAGGAAACGATTCGCCTCGTCGTTGTTGGTGAAGCGCTCGGCACGGCCGTCCCATTCCAGATAGCTATGCGTGCGGTGCGCGATATTGGCGATCAGCGTCGCGGCCGTGGAACGGTGGCCCGTCTCGACATCGCAATTCGTGCGGGCCCGGCTCTTCACGCAATCCAAGAAATTCCGCGCGTGAAAAGCCGTATCCTGGCTGCCCTTGGCGATGCGCGGTTCCATGGCCGGTTTGCGCGAGGCTGGGTAAGCGCGCTCGCTTTGCCGGTCAAGCGGCGTGCGCGCGAAGGTCGTCATCTCCGTGACCTGTTCCGGCACAACCTCCCAGCGATCGGGATGGATGTATATCGTTCCCTTCGTGCCGCGCAATTCCATTTCCGAGTTCTGCACGTTGCCCGGAGCGGCGTTGGTATTGTACTGCGCGAACATCACCAGCGCCCGGTCGAATTCCCAGACGGCTTCGAGCGTATCGGGAATCTCGCGGTTATCCTGCACCGCGTATTTGCCACCTATGGCTGTCACCGCGCGTGGATACTCCTGGCCCAGGCACCAGCGCATCATGTCCATGTAGTGGACGCCAAAGTTGGTGAGCTGCCCGCCGGAGTAGTCGTAGAACCAGCGGAAATTGTAGTAGGTACGATTGCGGTTGTAGGGCACCTTGGGCGCGGGGCCCAGCCAGCGCTCCCACTCATTTTCGTTCGGCGGCGCGCTGTCGGGCGGACTGCCGATACCCGCTGGCCACTGGTTCTCGATATGGTAAGAGCGCGCCACAGTGACCTGTCCGATGCCGCCAGACTGCACGAATTCAGCGGCTTCCCGCAAGAAAGGCGCGGAACGCCGGTTGATGCCCACCTGCGTCACGCGGTTGGTGCGCCGCGCGGTCTCGACCATACGCCGCCCCTCCACCACGGTGAGCGAGAGCGGCTTCTCCACGTACACGTCCTTGCCGGCATTGCAGGCATCGATGAACATCAGGGCGTGCCAATGGTCGGGGGTGGCGATGACCACGGCGTCCACATCGTGGTCCGCGAGCAGGTTGCGGTAGTCGCTGTATTTCTTCGGTTGCGCACGCGACTTGCGGACGGCGAAATCCATGTAATCGTCGCGCAGATCGCAGACCGCCGCGGTCGTGCAATCGCCGTGTTCCAGAAAAGCATCGTGCACCTGGTCGCCGCGATTGCCCAGGCCGATGTAGCCTACGCGGATGCGATCGTTAGCGCCCAGGATGCGCCCGTAACCGGCAGCGGTAGCCAACGCCGCGCCGCGCGCGAATTCCCTCCGAGTGACCTGGTCCATAAAGGGCTATTCTAAATCGAGTGGAGCCGGTCATCCTAGTACATGGGCACCGCGGCGCTCGCGCTATGCGCCCGGAGAACACGCTTCCGGGGTTTGAATATGCCATTTCCGTGGGCGCCGACGTGCTGGAGATGGACGTGGCGGTCACCCGCGACGACGTGGTAGTGGTTTCGCATGATGCGAAGTTCAACCCGGCGATCTGCAAGTCGCCCACCGGGCCGCGCATCATCCACGAGCTGACCCTTAGCGAACTGGCGCAATGGGACTGCGGCGCGCTGCGCAATCGCCGATTTCCGAGGCAAACGCCGATCCCGGGCGCGCGCATTCCTACGCTCGACCAAGTGCTCGCCCTGGCGGACCGCGGCAACTTCCGGTTCAACATCGAAATCAAGAGTTTCCCGGAGCGTCCCGCGCTGACGCCCGCACCGGAGCGCTTCTCGGAACTGGTGTGGCAGGCAATCCGGCGGCGCAGGCTGGAGCGGCGGGTGATCGTGCAATCGTTCGATTTCCGAACGCTGCACGCCATGCGCCGGCTGGCGCCCGAAATCCGGATCGCGGCGCTATATGTGGGCGCGCCAAAAAGTTTCGTGTCGATCGCACACAAGGCAGGTGCGGATATCGTGGCGCCGTATCACGCGCTGGTTACACCCAGAAAGGTCGAAGTGGCGCACATTGCCGGTGTGGAAGTGGTACCCTGGACGGCCAACCGGCCCCGCGATTGGAAGCGACTCATCGCCGCGCAGGTGGATGGAATGATCACCGACGATCCAGGGGCGCTGCTCGAGTATCTGAGAGGCCGCGGGCTGCACTAAACGGCGAGCTTTGCTCCCCGTCGTTTCGGCGTCTGTTGGCGGGGGATGCAGATGCGCGGTGGGGCAGGCGCTTCCGCCTGCCAGCCCGCCTTCGGTGCTCGAGTACCGAAGGCGACGATGTGGCCGAAGGATCCACGGATCAGCGTTGGCATTCGAAAACGCCTGCCCACCGCACTGTTCAAGCGTGCCACGCAGGCACTCTTCCTTTCAGGAAAATGTAGGTGTGCGATGCGAAGGCGTGTGGCCCGGCAAGCGCCGAGTGCCAGACGCGCTTGCTTTCATCCGACTACTCGGCCGCAACTTTCGGCTCTATACTCGACGGCTCGCGTTCGCCGCAGCGTCCGTGCAATCCCTGGCGGAACTTTTCCCGCTCCTCCGGGGTCATATTCTCCCATCGATCCCTCATGCGGCGACGCCAATTCATGTGATGGCCTGGCCGGCCACGGAATCCTCCAAACAGAATCCTGCACAGGATCAACAGTGCCAGCGCTTGCCAAAAGGTGATCATCCGTCCCGCGAAAATCGAGGGCACCAACCAGTTCCAGAGGCTCATCACCACAAACCCGAAGACAAACACGAGGGCAACTCCCACCACCGTGGCGATTACCGCCATTACCGCGAACTTCACTGCTCTTCTCACTCGTTTTTCTATCATGTTCCGATCCTCATGTTCATAAACTCTTCGTAAATGGCCTGCAGGCGCCCGCGCAGGTGGAGAACCGCATAACGCTTGCGCGAAAGCAGAGTGTTCACATTGAGCCCGGTCTCATCGGCAAGCTCTTTGAAGCTGCGGCCGCCTATCTCGTGCGCGATGAACACATAGCGTTGTTCGGGCGGGAGTTCCCCGAGCGCAGCATTAAGCTCCTCCAGAAGCACCTGACGCGCATATGCCGCTTCCGGACCGGCATCAGGCGACGGCAGTAGGTCTTCCAGCATGAGCGCGTCCTCATCGTCTGCGCCTTTCGTGCGACCACTGCCGAGCGCCTCCGGCCGTTTCTTGCGGAAGAAATCGATTATCCGGTTCCGCGCCACGCGGTACAGCCAGGCGCCCGCCTGCTCCACCGGCTTCATCAACCGGTAGGTTTCCACGAGCTCGTAAAAGACATCCTGGAGGATGTCCTCGGCAAGACCCGGGTCGGCCACGCGTTTCCGGACGAAGTTACGGAGACGGCCCTGCTCACGTTGAACCACCTCGGAGATCTGCCGGTTCTGCTCGGCGATCTGTCGTGGAATGCGCAACGCTTCCTCCATCCACTCATGTAGACGAATCGCGGGGCTGAATATTGTTGCTAAGGGATTAACGCCGCGACGAGCCTCGCCGCCTAATAGATCTGGAAACAGAAGACCTGGTCCGATCCTTCGGGCGTCAGGGAATACTCGCCGTTCCCCAGAATCTCATCCACCTCGATGCGGTATAGGTTGTCCTCGACTTTGGTCACATTGAGCCGAATGGGATGCGCCACCAGCTTCTTTCTCCGGGTCAGCAACACTTCGCGCTGGCCGCTCTTGGATTCCAGTTTGTAGAGTTGCAGGTGACTCGCCTGAATCTCCTCCGCCAGAATCACAAAGACCGGTGAGGAGAGCGGCGTGCGCGCCGAGGAGTTGGCGCCCGGAATCACGTAGACGACCTCGTTCTTGCGGTCCTCCCGCTTAGCATCGGCGGCCTCGGTCGGCACCAGGTTATCCGCGTGCACCAGGTAGGGGAGATCCAGCTTGGCCGGCCGCGGACCTTCGTACTTTTGCGCCAGCAGAGCGCCGGCGCAGAACAAAACGATCGGCAACGTTCTTCGCATATGACTAATTTAGCGCGTGGGCACGCCACGGCTCCGGGAACCGGCCTGTATAGCTTCAAGCACCCGGTCCAATTGCTTTTCATCGACCGGCTTGGCCAGCACGAAACGGCTCTCGCCTTCGAAATCGGCCGAGAGCTCCGCGTTGTAGGAATCGGGGAGCAGCACGAATCCACCCACGCGAGACTTCAGATGTTCGGCGGTTTCCACCCAATTCAGCCCAGGCGCGTGCACCGAGCAGAAGACCGCATCGAAGCGTAGGCGCTGCGAGAGGTCCAGACCCTCGTCTGAGCTGTTCACGGGCACTACGCGATACCCACGGCCGGCCAGCAAGCCCCGCAACTGCGTCTGGATAGCCTCCGCCGGTTCGATCACCAGCGCCGTCAACGTGTGCGCGCCGTCGCGGCCGTTCTCGGCTGCTGCGCTGGGCTTCTCCTCCGGCGACCAGGGTAGCTCGACCTGAAAGGCTGGATCTGCCGCCGGCGACTGTACCAGCCGGACTTCGCCGCCGTGGCCCGTGACCAAACTGCGGCAAACCCCCAACCCGGCGGCTTCGTCCGGCAACCCCGAGAACGGATCGGCGCCATTCTGCGGGCCGCTGTATCCGATCTCCACCAGGATGCGACGGGCGATCAGGCTGGTGCGGATCGTAATCAGCTTCTCGCTGGATTCCGAAAGCGACTGCTCGGCGTGGACCAACAGGTTCAGGAATACCTGCTCGAGCTGGCCGTGCGATCCCAGCACGGTCATGGGCTCTTCCGCCAGCAGGCTGTGTACCCGGATCCCGCGCACTTTCCACTCGCGTTCCCGCCACTCGATCAGATTTTGCAGCAGGCCATTCAACTCCACCGGCTGGGGTTGCGCCTGGCCCGCGCCGGCAAAACCCACCAGACGGATGACGATCTCCGAAGCGCGGCGCGCCTCGGCGGCAATGGTGGCCAGGTCGTCCTTCACGGTAGTCTCCGGCACATCCGGGCGGGCGGCCTGAGCGAGGTTGGCGATGGCGGCCAAGGGCGTCTGCAGATCGTTGACGATCCCCGAGATGAGCTGGCCTACCGCCGCCAGCTTTTCCGTACGGAAGAGCTGCTCGCGTACCGAACGCTGGTCGAGGAGCTTGAGAGCGACGCCGATCTGGTTGCCAAGGTGCTGCGCCAGAGCCTGCTCGTCGCGGCTGAAATCGCGGACCCGGTCCTGCTGATCCATCTCCAGGATACCCAGCACTTCGCCTTGCGCGAGCATGGGCACGAACAGCAGCGATCGCGGCGCATCCGATCCGGTTTGGCCCGCTACTGGAAACGGACTGCGCGAGGTGTCCGGAATGGCCAGCAAGGTCCGGTAATGGAAACAGGCCGCCGCGCCCGCCTGCGGTCCGGTGGGCGGAGCCGACAGCGGAATCGAGACGGGGTCCGTACCTGAGCGTTCTACGGCATCGAGGGTCTTAGCATGGCGATTGTACAGGTACAGTTCCGCGTTAGTAACTCCGAAGATCGTGGGCACCACCATTCTGACCTTGTTAAGGATCTGGTCCGCGGAAGAGGATCCCAGAATCTCCTCTCCCAGTTCGTAAGCCCCGCGCAGCACTTCCCGCTGCTCTCGCAGGCGGCGATCCCTCCGCCAGATGACAAACATGCTGGCGGCAATCGCCAGCAGCGCGACGGGCAACGCTGCCGGAATTCCGCTGAGCAGGAGCGTTCTCATATTCACGTACCCTGAGTCTGCGCGCGCAGCCACGGCTCGAGTTCCGGGCTGAGAAAATCGTCGATCGCCAAGTCCGCCTCCGGCAACTCACGTTGCGTGGTCCGCAGGCCCACGATGCGCGCCCCGGCCGCCCGCGCCGCCTGAATACCGGGAGGCGAGTCTTCAAACACGATGCAATTCCGCGGCTCCACGCCCAGGAGTTGGGCGGCGCGCAGATAAATTTCCGGATGCGGCTTGGGATAGTGCACCTGGTGACCGTCGACAATGACCTGGAAATACTTCCGCAGGCCGCCCCGGTCCAGCACAAAATCGACATTGGTGGGTTCGGCATTGGTAGCCAAGCCTACGCGTTGCCCCGCGTGACGCTCCAGGAATTCTCGGACGCCTGGCACCAGGGCCTCCGCTAAGACCGGCGCCAGCAGTTCCCGAAATAGCTCCTCCTTCGCGGCTCCATGCGCGGCTACTTCCTCCGCACTCAGGTGCGAGCCGAAGAAATCGCGTACAATCTCGTCGTTGCGCCCACCATACATACGCCGCGCGAGGGATTCTCCAGCGTCGATTCCCATCCGTCGGTTGTACAGCGTCCACGCCTTCACGTGCAGGGGATTCGAATCGACGATTACGCCATCCATATCGAACACCAGGGCCATGCCGGACCTTAGCCACGCTTCAGGCACCCAACTGGACCTCGAGCCAGTTCAGGTAGTTGGGCGCGCCTTCCACCACGGGGATCGCCAGCACCTCCGGCACCTCGTAGGAGTGGGCCTTTTCCACGGTGACACGAAGCTGTTCGAACAGCTTCCGCGAGGATTTGATAATCAACAGCCACTCCGCGCTCGACTCGATGGCGCCCTGCCAGCGGTAAACGCTGCGCGCGCCTGGCACCATCGTCACACAGGCCGCCACGCGGGCTTCCACCAACACCCGCGCCAGCTTGCCGGCCTCCTCTTCCGTCGCGCAGGTGCAGAACACAACAATTTTATCTGTCATAAGCAAAAATATGCGAGCAGAATTTGAATCCGATGTTAACATGATCTTCCGGGCCTTTTTCGATGAAGTCATTTTTCACCAGATTCGCCTGCGCGGCGGCGGTGCTGTTGATGGCCGGTTATGCATTTGTTGCGTTGCGGGGGCCTCGGGGTATCCCCGGATTGCTGGACAAGCAGCGCCAGATTCAGGAACTGGAGAAGCGCAACGGCATACTGGCGCGGGAGATCGAACAGAAGCGCGCGCATATCGACCGCCTGCGCGAGAGCCAGTCCGATCAGGATCTGGAAATTCGGCAGCGTCTGAAATTGGTGAAGCCGGATGAAAAGGTGTTCATCCTGCAGGACCCGGAAAAGAAGTAGGGTCGCCCGGCGCCTTCACCATTCCGCTCGTCTACCGTGCTCAGTCGGTAGAGCAGCAGCCATTCCCAGAAGCGAGCGGACTCCCCACCCACACGGAACCTGCCGGCAGCGTCTCGCCCTTCATCAGCAGTGAGAGCGAGCCGAGTCGCGCTCCTGTCTCCATTTCCGTGTCGTAAAGAACCACCGACTGCGTTCCAATCTCGCAGCCCGCGCCCACCCGGAGCTTCGCGCCTTTCAAGACCCGGTCCTCGAAGAGATGCGTCTGCAGAATGCACTCTTTATTCAGAATGGACCGGTCTCCGATTTCCACGAGATCGAACTCCAGGAAACCGGTCGAGGCAATGTAGACGCCCCGCCCGACGCGCGCCCCGAGCAACCGGAGATACCACGGGAGGAACGGCGTGCCCTGGAAAGCCTCAAGCGCGATGGGCGTAGCAAAGAACTCGAAGAGCGCATTCACAAACTCCAACCGCCACACGAACAGGCTCCAGAACGGCTGCTCAAACGGTCGATAGCGCCCCACCACGATCCATTTGACTATCGCCACCGCGAGGATGGCGGCCAAACAGCCGGCGGCAAAAATCGCGGGTAACAGCGCCAGGGTCATGCCCGCCCCCAGGCGATTCCACAGTTTCCAGGCCCCGTCGAGAACGCCGACCGTGATCATGATAAATCCCGCACTGGGCAGCGTAATCCGTAGCAGCTCGAATCCGCCTCGCGCCCATTGGAACTGCCGGCTGGGACGAAAGGTCTTTCGCTCGGAAAAGGCACCGCTCGCCTGCCGCCGCGGCAGAAGTATGGGAGGTGAGCCGAGCCAGGAAGCCCCGCGGCGTGCAGACCACCTCCGGTTCGAGGGCGCTCTGGTGAGCAGGCCTACCAGCGATTCCTCGCCAAGATCCGTGCCCGCCGGAATTACGGCATTGTTCCCCACGAACACGCGCCGGCCGAGCTTGGTGGGCAGCAGCGTTAGCCATCCTGCCTCTACCCGCGCGGCGCCCAACGATACTTCGTCCGCTATGGTGCCGTCTTCCTCGATTTCCAGCAGGTCCGGGGTCACGCCGCTCGCCGTGGAGAGCTCGGCAAACTTACCAAGCTTGACACCCAGCGCGCGGTACCACGGCTTGATGTGAAGCGTGGCGTAGATTGGTCCGGCGGCCTCCACGCTCAGCGTTAGCAATTGCTCCACAATCCAGTTCCTCACATAGAACCAACTGTGCACGGCGTAGGTCCCGGCCCGCGCCCGACCGATTAGAAGCCACTTAAGCACAACGATTTCGCCGGTCAGACAAAACATGAATGACGCGCCGGCAAGCGGAGCCGCCAGGCAGAAGAGAGCGCGGGCCGAACCGAACCGGATCAGAATGACAACGCCGGGTACGAAGGCCAGGAGTTCGATCAGCGGAAAAGCCAGGACAATCGCAGCGTAAAGGATGACGCTTGCGATACGCTGGACTGGGCCTCGAGCAGACGGGCGATCTCGCAGCTCCGTACCGGAAATACGCCGTGCCGGGGACCCGGCCCAGGTCTCACCGGCGGGAATCCGGCCGCCGTTCGAAAGCAACGATAGGTCCTCCAGCCGAGAGCCATCCTCGAGAATTACGTGTTCCCCGAGCACCGACCGCGTCCCCACAAAGCACTCGCGGCCTACGTGCACCGGACCAATGACGAGTTCCCCATCCTGCACGGAACACCCCAGGAGGGACGCCCCCTCGTCAACGCTCGCACCATCGCCAATCGAAATCAGGTCGAATGCGGCCAGCCCGCTCGTGGCAATATGAACGTCTTTTCCGATTCTGGCGCCCAACAGACGATAAACAAACGGCAGAAGGGGCGTACCCCCGAGCCGGGTGAGAGGCACGCTCTCTATCAGCGTTTCCACAAACCACCACCGCAGGTAATACCCGCCCCACAACGGATGCCTGCCGGACCGTATTCGGCCGAGCAGAAGCCACTTGGCGGAAACCGCGAGCAGCAACAGAATGGGAAAGATGGCTACTGCGCTCGCCGCTGCCCATGCGGCGGACTGCAGTACCGGATGATTCACCGCCAGCAGGAAGTAGACTACATAGGGAGTAAGCCAAGGAAGGCCACGGAAGGCGAACACCGGGTAAAGACAAGCGGCTTGTGTCGCCCCGGCCAGAAAGTGCAATAGGCGGTCGCGGCGATCATCGTGTTTTTTCGTGGCGCAGGAACCGGGAGCGATCGCGGCTGGAGGACACGGCTGCCGTGCGGCGGAGTCGACCATGCCGGCGAGCCGCGCAATCGTCGGATGATGATAGACGTCCAACATTGTGAGCTCGGCGAACCGCGGGTCCCTGCGTAACGTTGAGACCATCTGTGCCGCCAGAAGCGAGTGACCTCCCAGATCGCAAAAGAAGTCGGAATCCAGGGATACATGCAGGGGGCGGAACAGGTTTTCCCAAACCTCCATCAGCCGCTTCTCGGTTTGTGTCCGCGGATGGGCAGTAGCCTGCCATTTATCGTCTCGAGCCTGAGGCGCCGGCAAGGATGCGCGGTCGAGCTTTCCGGTCGCCAGGAGGGGCAGATCCTGTACGTTCTCAATGAGCGCCGGCGCCATCCAGGCGGGTAGACGCGTCCGCGCGTGGGCACAGAGGCGTTCCTCATTGACCGCGATGCCATCGCGCGGCACCACGTAGGCAACCAACTGAGCGACACCACTCTCACTTTCACGAACCGTGCAAGCCGCCGCCAGAACCTCATCCACCTCCATCAGCACCGACTCGATCTCGCTCAACTCCACGCGCAGGCCGCGCAGCTTCACTTGCCCGTCGGCCCGGCCCAGGAATTCGACGTTGCCCTCGCGGTCTACGCGGCCCAGATCACCAGTGCGATAAATCCGTTCGACTGCCCGGTTCCCGGCTACCAGGGCTGTCACAAATCGCAATTCCGTCTCCGCGGGAAGACCCACGTACCCGCGCGCGACACCGGCCCCAGCAACGCAGATCTCGCCGACCTCGCCGTGACGGACGGGCCGCAGTTCGCTATCCAGAATAAAAACTCGATATCCGGGTACCGGCCGGCCGATGGTTACGGGCTTGTCCGGAAATACATCGGTATAGGTGGCGATGACGGTTGTCTCAGTTGGTCCGTAGGTATTTACGATTCGCCGGCCAGCGCGCCACCAGCGTGCCACCAACTGGTTGGAGCACGTTTCGCCGCCCAGGATGAGCAGGCGCAGCGCTGGCACATCTTCCTCCAACATCGAAAGGAGCGTCGGCACACACGAAAGCACGGTGACACCATACTCGGCGAGCAGACGGGCCAGGTCGGGACCGGCATGCGCCAGTTCCGGCGTTGCGGCGACCAGCGTGGCGCCGGCGCAAAACGCCAGCCAGATTTCTTCAATCGATAAATCGAAGGAGAGCGAGGCGCCCTGAAAGACGCGGTCCGGGGACTGTACCCCGAAAAGCCGTCCCTCGGCGCAGACCAGGTGGCATGCATTCCGATGTTCCACCATGACGCCCTTGGGCCGGCCCGTCGAGCCCGATGTGTAAATCACGTAGCAGAGGTCTTGCGGGTCTATATGAAACTGGTCCGGCGAAAAGGCTTCGGAGCTTTCGGCGGCGATGCGGCCGCGGTCGGCATCGATGCAAATCACGGCACCCCGAAAGGAGGCGTGGCAGATGGCCAACTCTGCGGTTGTCACCAGCGCGCATGCGCCCGAGTCCGCGAGAATATAGGCGATGCGGTCCGCTGGATATTCGGGATCCACGGGGACATAAGCGGCGCCCGCCTTGAGAATCGCCAGCATAGCGGCGTACGCGTCGATCGATCGGGGGAGGAGCATACCGACCGCCACTCCGCTGCCTACGCCGGATCTGCGCAAGTGGTGCGCGAGTCGATTGGCGCGTCTATCGAGGTCTCCGTAGGTTGTCTCCTGTGGGCCGAAGATGACTGCCAAGGCTTCCGGCTGGGCCTGCGCGCGCGCCTCGAAAATCTTGTGGAGGATGTGGCCGAATGCGCCTGCGTGCTGCGTTCGGGCGGACCAGTGCTGCAGAATCCCCGGAAGGGCCCCTTGGGTATGTGTGGACATGTTGTACTACTACTTGTCGAACCGGCTCGTTCGACTTCTCACTCAAATATCGGATACGGGCATCTGTTATTCGTGGAAATAGAGTCCCTGCCTGCGCGCCAGCATCCTTTTTGATCCAGTTTGATCCAGCCACGCCCCGTTGTGGTAGACAATATGGGGAGGAACTCAGGTGAGCAAAGCAAATCCTCCGAAGGCGCACAGCGCCAATCATGCCGGTCTAAATGAACTTATCGAGCAGATCACGGTCGATGCTTACGGCGAGGATGAGCAACTCTGGGCCTTTCGGCAGGCTTTCGAAGATGATGTCGCTGTCCCCAGGGATGCTCTTGTAATCGGCGAAACAGTTTCCGTTATGAAGTTCGATTACGATGGGAATGATCGGCGCGGATTGACGGCCAAGTGCCGCCGTCCGGATGGCCGCGAGTACCTCGTCGCCGTTTCCGATGTAGTGTTTCCGGAAGGAACGGACGGAGGGAGATACGTGGCTGCGTACCGGAAATGTATGGGGCTGAGACCATTCCCGCCGGAGACCGCCTCCCGAACTGCCGGCATCATGCGACAAGAAACGGCCGGTTCGGTAATTCACGCGAAGGACATGGTGGAATTGGCAGTCCTGTCGGTGAAAAGTCTAACCGCGCGATGCCGCTTCCTTGGAAGCGACTCGACGGTCTCGCTACGGAGTCGAAGGGCCTGCGTGCCCGGTGAGATTGTGCGGGTCAGGTTGCGCAAGGAGTGGCGCTCCGGTGATCCGCACCTCTCCGCCGAGATCAACTCCGACAGAATCGATGCACCGGCCCTGGGATTGATACCTCTCCTATTGGAGGAACGCGGCGTATGGAATCCAATTGAAGAATACTGGGGCCAGGAGGGTGAGCCGATCGAAGGGTGGGCAAAGAGGATCATCGCATATGGTCCGCGGCGGGCATTCGAAATGGAGCAGGTGCTGCCCGGTTATGACTTCACCGATCCGGAATGCGATCCGATCGGAATGTCCAACGACCTAAAAGATTCTGGGAATATCGAGGCCGCAAACAGGATCCTGATGGAACTCTGTGAGACGGATCTTCGCTGCTTGGACGCCCACGCCCACCTCGGCAACTTGGCCTTCGGCGCGATGGCTTGGGAGGCTCGGGTGGCGGCCCATCACTACGAAGTAGGTTTCCGGATCGGGGGATTGTCCCTGCCCGTCGGCTTTGATGGCGTTATGCCGTGGGGACACATCGACAATCGTCCATTCCTTCGGTGCATGCACGGATTCGGGCTTTGCCTTTGGCGTCTTGGCCAATTTGAGGAATCCTATCAGATTTTCGACCGCATGCTCTGGCTGAACCCCTCCGACAATCAGGGTATCCGATTTCTGATCGACGACGTTCTCGCGAGGAGGGCTTGGGAAGATCGGCGGGACAAATAAGAAACTATTTCCTGATAATCCGGGCGCCTCTGAACACAGCACTTGCAGACGCCGCTGGCGAGTACGGATTCAGCACCATTCGGCGTCTGCGATACTCGCAACTATATGTTCCCCGATTATTTGGATCCGACCCAGACATTGTTGAGCGGCTGATCGTTTTATTTGCCAAAACTCGCCGCAAGTTGTTATGATCCAAAGGGCAGGGCCACCCTAGCTCAGTTGGTAGAGCGGCTGATTCGTAATCAGCAGGTCTCCGGTTCAAGCCCGGAGGGTGGCTCCAGCACAGAACTTACTCCGAACTTGGCGTTCTTTCGCGCGTCCAGGATTCGGCCGAGCGGCCTTCCCACCTACACCGTCGAGAATTACGCCCCACCGGCCCCACTAGACAACGAAGAGTTATCTCCATGCGGGAATCCGGCGAGTGCCTTCGCCGCCGACCCTCGTCCGTTCTGCGTTGGAAGTTCTCTTTGGTTAGCGCCACGCTCGCACCATCGATATGAGGCGAATCCTGTAATCGGGATTTTATAATCGCTCTGTAGGCGAGACGAAATGTATTCGAGACGGATCTGGTGTACCCTGGCTGCCGCCACGCTCGCGGCCATCGCCGGTTGTGGCGATCAGCATCGTGGCGAAAACCAGGTCTTGACGACCGTCGAACAGATTCGACACCTCTCGGTCAATCAGCTCCGCTCCGGTGCACAGGCCCATCTCCGCGGTATTGTGACCTTCGCCTTCGCCAGTGAAGACACTTGCTTCATTCAGGATGCCACCGGCGGAATTCGTGTCCAACTCTCCAGAGGACAGATGATCGCGGAAGTCGGCCAGCGGATCGAAATTTGGGCGCTGGTGGGATCGGGTGGCAAGACGCCGTCCCTAATCGAACCACGCTTTTCTTTGCTCGGTCCCGGGACTCTTCCGCCGGCCATTCCGTTTTCGCCCTCCGGGTTGAAGGCGAACGATCTCCTCTACCGCCGCGTTTCCATCACCGGCGTGGTGCAATGGGCCGCGGACTCTGATAACGACTCGACGACTCTGCAAGTGAAGGTGGGCAATCGAGTGATGCCGGTCAGGATGCTGACGCCCACGTTCTCGGACCCCGATTTGCTCATCGATGCGGAAATCCGCGCCTCTGGTGTCTTGGTAGGCGCACCGGAAGCCGGCGACGCCGGCGACGTCGGGGAGATCTGGACCGCCAGCTTGGCGGAGAAGGAGGTGCTGCATCCGTCTCGACCTGCGGATGTTTCGCCAGTGACCTCGATCGGCAGCCTGCGTCACCTCGCGCCGGACCGTTTGCCGGCTCATCGAGTTCGGCTTCGCGGCCGCGCGGGCCTGTCTTCGCCGGACGGTCTTTCGCTCGAAGATGCGAGCGGCCGCATTACTGTCCTGCCCGCACCAGCAGGGCTGAAAAAGCTCACTGGAGATCTCGATCTGGCCGGTTTTCTGGCGGTGCGCAGTGGCGAAATCGTGGTCGACGATGCCACCGATGTGGCGGTGGCGCCGAGCCGTAAAGCCGTCCTGCAAGTTATCGACAACGCCCTTGCGATCCACCAACTGACGGGAACCGCGGCGCTCCTTAGATATCCCGTGAAGCTGCGCGGCGTAGTGACCTTCACCGATCCTTTCAACGGTGTCCTTTTTGTCCAGGATCACACGGACGGGATATTCATTTCGCCGGACGACGAGAAAGGCGCGACGCTGCGTACCGGAGACTTTGTCGAGGTTCGCGGTGAAACTACCCCGGGCCAATTTGCGCCGAGTGTGACCCGAGGCCGTTTGCAGCTTATCGGCCGCGCCCCGCTGCCCACGCCGGACCGCGACCATCTGGAAGAGGCCTTCCAGGGTCTGCGCGACTGCCGCTGGATCGAGTTGCACGGCGTCATCCAGAGCCTTGCGGCGGGCTCCCGCGAGACGGTGGCGCACCTGGTTGCCGGCACGCACCATCTCCAGGCGCGCATTCTCGCGCCTCTGCAGGAACTCCTGCCGCTCGTAAACTCCTCGGTCAAGCTACGGGGTGTGTGCGGGGCATTATTCAACAATCGCCGGCAACTCCTCGGCATTGTGGTCTATGTACCCGGTCGCCAGTTTCTCGAAGTAGAACTAGCCGCTCCGGCAGACCCCTTCGCTCTGCCGCTGCGAACCGTGGAAACGCTCCTCCAGTTTTCTCCCGATCCCACAATCGGCCATCGCGTTCGCCTGCAGGGTGTGGTCACTTCCACGCAGCCGACGGGTCCCACTTGGGTCCGGGATGCCACCGGCGCCGTGCTCCTCAAGGAACACGATGAACAGCATCTTTCGCCTGGGGACCTCGTGGACGTGGTTGGCTTTCCAGCGGAAGGCCCGTACAGTCCCGTTCTCACGGGAGCCGCACTCCGCAAGATTGGCCCCGGACAGCCCCCCATCCCGTCTTTCCTCCATCCGGCGCAAGCGTTAAATGGGAAGTACGACGGCCAACTGGTTCAGGTGGATGGAACCTTATTGGATCGCACGGTCCGTCCCGGATCTCTGTTGCTCTCGCTGCAGTCCGGTAGTGCCCAATTTACGGCGGAGTTGCATACCCGCGGAGTTCCTCCTATGCCGGAGCCGGGTTCCCTGCTGCGGATCGCTGGCATCTGTTCGGTGCTGGTGGACGACTCGCGAGATGCCGTGTTACCCCGAACGTTCCAGATCTTGCTGCGTTCTCCCGACGACTTGATTGTCTTGAAGCCCACGCCGTGGCTCACTTTTGAGCGCTTGCTTCCCATTTCTGCAATCACGCTGGCCCTCGCCAGCGTCACTCTCCTTTGGGCCACCCGCTTGCGTCGCCGGGTCAGGGCGCAGACCGAAAATCTGGAAATCAAGACGGCTCAGTTGGAAAAGGCCCACCAACAGTCTACCTGGGCTCTCTGCAGAGCGCAGGAGGCGGAGTCCATGGAACAGGCTCACAAAGACGTTCTGGAACTAGTGGCGCGCGATGAAGATCTGGACAACGTGTTGTCGCGGCTCGCGGCGGCCATAGAGGAGCATTGTTTCGGCATTTCGTGCTCCATCCAACTATGCTTGCCTGCGGGAACCCGCCTGAGCGCCTCTCCCGCCCTGCCGCCGGAGTGGCAGCAAGCCCTGGCGAATATCGAGGTCGAAGAATTCTGCGGCCCGGGCATACATCCGTTAAACGAGTTGTCCCGCCATGCAGCCTGGAGCGATCCCCAGAACTCCGACGCGGCCAGTCGTCTACGGCGCTTCTATTTGGTGCAGATCCAACGGGAATCGCGAGTGATTGGCGTGATCGTCGCTTTCCTGGCAGGCGAGATCTTTTTGCGCCGCTCGGAACAGGATTTCCTGAACTCTGCCGCCAAACTGGCGGCTCTCGCCGTTCAGCGGCGGGTTCTGTATGACCAGTTGTCCTTTCGCGCACGGCACGATCAACTTACCGGATTGGAGAACCGGGCATCCCTGTACGACAAGCTGTCGGGGGAGATCGCCGTGGCTGGCAGAGATGAGAGGTTACTGGGCGTCGTCTTCGTCGACCTTGATAACTTCAAGTCCATCAACGACACCTTGGGTCACCCTGCGGGGGACGCCGTGCTTCAAGAGGTCTCCACTCGCATGCTTGGGGCGATCCGGCGCAGCGATACGCTGGCCCGCCTGGGCGGCGATGAGTTCGCCGTGATCCTGCCCGGCCTCGGCGAGCGAGCCGATGCCCTGCGGATTGCGTCGCATTTGGTTGAGAGTCTCTCTCGCCCCATCCGGTTCGGCAGCCACAAACTGACGGTCGGCGCGAGCCTTGGTATCAGCCTTTACCCTGTCGATGGGGAAGACGCCGAATCTTTGTTGCAAGCGGCCGACGAATACATGTATCGCGAGAAGATGGGCAGGCAGTCCCTCCGTTTTGACCTGACCGAATCGTCGATTTCATGAGTTGCCGGCGTTTCCCTGAAGGTCCGGCGTCACCGCCTCCGCCAATCGGTTAATTGCAGCGGCGCCGCGACTATTCCCGCAGTGTCGGGTTAACAGAAAAAAGGCGAAGGCGAGGGCAACGCGCGCCCTACCATCCTCAGAAAAATCCTAGGCGTTGCCTTCGCCTCGTCGCTCGCGGGCGCTAGAGCACTGGGCAGGATCGAAAACAATGGCCTTCCGGAAGGTCTCCGAATCAGACTCCCACCTGTATCGCAGCCATGATCGCTTGTGGCATCCCGGATAGCCCTACCACCCGGCCGGCCGCTCCGGCGCGAATGGCCTCCTTCGGCATGCCGAAGACCACGCAACTGGATTCATCCTGGGCGATCGTGCGGGCGCCGGCCTGACGCATCTTGAGCAGCCCCTGCGCCCCATCGGAGCCCATCCCCGTGAGCAGAACTCCCACCGAGTGGGCGCCCGCCGACTCCGCCACGGAACTGAACATCACGTCCACCGAAGGACGTTGGTAGCATACCCGCGGGCCGGTCTTCACCACCACTCGGTAGCTCTCGCCGCTCTTGCGCAGCAGCATGTGGAGATCGCCCGGCGCCACCAGCGCCCGCCCCGGGCATAGCGTGTCTCCCTCTTCGGCTTCCTTGACTTCCATGGAGCATATCTCGTTCAGCCGGTTGGCGAACGCTCGCGAAAAGCCGGCCGGAATGTGCTGCGTAATCACGATACCAGGGCTATCCGGAGGCAGTTGTGGCAGCACTGCGGCGATGGCTTCCGTTCCGCCGGTCGAGGCGCCGATGGCGATGACGGTGGAAGCGGGCCAGCCACTTGCGGCCAGAGGCTGCCGCGCGCCCATGCGGGACGGCGCAACGGGGGTCGGCGGGGCGGTAGCCGCCGGGCGGCGGACACGCGACACTGCCGCGGCACGGATCTTGCCGGCCAGGTCCAGCCGTAATTCGCCCACCGAGTACGGCCCGCCAGGCTTGGCCAATACTTCCACCGCTCCCAGGGCCAGGGCCTGCATAGCTGTCTGGCACGACGCCTGTCCGAGCGAACTGATCACGATCACCGGCATCGGGTGGAAGTGCATCAGCTTCTTGAGGAAAGTCAGCCCATCCATGCGCGGCATTTCGATATCCAAGGTCAGCACGTCGGGCTGTAGCGAGAGGATCTTGTCGCGCGCGATGTAAGGATCCGGCGCGGTTCCCACCACCTCCAGGCCGGGTTGACCAGAGAGCGCCTCCGTCAGAATCTTACGCACAATGGCGGAGTCGTCCACCACCAGCACACGGATATTGCCGCCTTCAGGCTGCATGGTTCTCCACTGCCAGCCAGAGGTCGAGCGTGCCATCGCCCAGATCCAGAGATCGGCGATGTTGGCAGGCCGCCGGCGAGGTGTCCGGCACGAGTTCCGGACTGGACAGCCGGAAGTGTTCTTCACCCTCCACGCGGCTGAGCAGCGCTCCGCAGATCATATTGGCCAGTTCGCAGACGACTCCGCCCACTTGGGCGTCTGTGAGCCCTTCTTCCTCCTCCACGGCCAGAAAATTGCCAGCCAGGGTGTGCGCGGCCGGCTGCGAAATACCGATCGTCAGTGCACCGCTGGGTGTGCCCTCAAAACCGAGGCGCGCAGCAAAACGCGGCGTGTCCGCTGGCTCGCCCTCCGGGGCCGGACCGTAAACGGCGGTGAAGAACATGGTCTCCAGGACCTGTTCTGCCGCGGTCGATAGCATCTGTTCCCAATGCTTTTCAAACATAAGCCTCCCCCAGTACGCGCTCCAGTTCTTCGCGCAGGGTCTCCGGCAGGAATGGCTTCTTCACATAGCCGCGCGCTCCCAAAGAGAGCATTTGGTGCATGCGCCCCTCGGTGGCGTCGGTCGATACCACCACGACCGGCACGGATCTTAGCAGATCGTCCGCCTCCAGACAGCGCACGAACTGCTCTCCATCCATGCCCGGCATATTGATGTCCGTCAGCACGACGTCCACCCACTGCTGCCGCAGCATGCCAAGGGCCTCCTGGCCGTCGGAAGCCTCCAGGAACTCCGCTGCTTCTATGCCGGAAACCAGCATAATGCGGCGGATAAAGGCCCGCATGACGGGCGAGTCGTCGACAATCAGGATCCGGAATGCCACGGAGACGCTCCTTTCGGCGCGGCTGACGCCAGTTCTTTGTCCAGCGATCCTGGCCCGCGCAGCCAAAACCGCCCGCTGCCTACTTCCAGGCGCACCGTGCGGGAAAGATTTCCGCCGACATCCTCCCCCTGCAGCAGCACGCCCGCCTTCCAGAAGATCTTGCGCAAGGCCAGGTAATTCCGTTTGCCGATATTGAAGACCCCTTCCGGGTCCATCACCTGCGCGCCGCCCGCCACCCGCACCACCAGCCGGCGTTTGTCGGCGCCGCATTCGTAGGAGCGCCGAAACAGCAGCGGGATGCCGGTATCGGCGAACATATAGGGATTCTCGCCGGCCTTGGCGGGGGAGATGGCGGACTCCGGCAGCATATAGTGCAGCAATCCACCCACGCCGGCTACCGGATCGTGGATAGCTACCGCAATGCACGAACCCAGCGCATAGGTAACCAGAACATCCTCGCGCTGATTACTGATCCGGCAATCCGCCACCCCCACCACCACGTTGATCACTTCAGCCCCCGTCCGGCCGTTGAGCCTGGCTTCCGGTAGACCGCCGGCTGGACGTAGGTCAAGGCGTGCCGCACACCGCTCAGGCTCTCGGCGTGACCGATGAACAGATACCCGCCCGGCTCCAGGCTCTCCGCCAGACGGTTTACCAGGACTTCCTGCGTGGCCTTGTCGAAGTAGATCATGACATTGCGGCAGAAGATCGCCGCAAAAGACCTGACGTGCGTGAAGGGTTCCACCAGGTTCAGCCGCGCGAACTCCACCTGGCTCCGAACCTCCGGCTTCACGCGGTACCAGCCCTTCCAACGGCCGTCGCCCCGCAGCAGGAACTGTCGCGGCCATGCGAGTGGAAAGGTCTGAAAGCGTTCGGCGGGATAGACGGCTTTTTGCGCGGCCCCCAAAACCTTGGTGGAAATATCGGTGGCCAGGATGCGCACTTTCCGGAAAGCCTCCGGACCCCACGCATCGCAGATCGAGAAAGCCAGCGTATAGGGCTCCTCACCGGAGGAGCAGGCCGCGCTCCACAGCTCGACGCGCGGGCGCTCCCGCAGCCCAGGCAGAACCCGTTCCCGCAGGAACTCGAAGTGCGCCGCCTCCCGCAGGAAGCTGGTGTGGTTGGTGGCCAGCGCATCGATCATGCCGATCAGCGCCTCGCCGCTCGGATCCTCCACCACATGCCGGTAATACTTCTCGAATGAGCCGAACCCACCCTCGCGCATCCGTTTGCCCAGCCGCGCCGCCACCAGTTCCTCTTTCCCCTGGCGAAGATCCAGGCCGAACTTGTCGTAGGCCAGCCGGCGAATCGCTTCGAATTCTCGCGGCTTCAAGCGCTCGATCGAACCAGCGCCTTCCTCCGGACAGCACGTCTTACTCATGCGGCGCGGTCCTTTAATAGTCCAGCCAGGTCCACGATCAGTCCCACGCGCCCATCGCCCAGGATGGCGCCTCCGGCAATTCCTGGAATGTTTTTGAAAGTCTCCCCCAGGCTCTTAATGACGGCTTCCTGTTTGCCAATCAGCTCGTCCACCATCAGGCAGAAACGCTGGCCTTGACCTTCCGCGACAATCAGCAGGCTCTGGCAGGCGTCCTCGGAACGCGGCGTGACTTCAAACTTTCGGTACAAGCGGACGACCGGCAAGAGGGTTCCCCTTACCATCACCATCTCCGCCCGGTTCTGGACTGTAAAGATGCTATCCGGCGCGGGCCGAAACATCTCGCGCACAGCAAACAAGGGCACAATGTAGCGCTCCGGCCCAACCCCCACCACCAGGCCGTCGATAATGGCCAGCGTCAAAGGTACTTTGAGAGTGAAAGTGGCGCCCAGTCCCAGACTGGATTGAATCTCCACGAGGCCGCGCAGCTTCTGTATCTGCCTGCGCACTACATCCATGCCGACTCCGCGGCCGGAGACGTCCGTGACCTGCGCGGCAGTAGAGAATCCGGGCTCGAAAATCAAATGGAAAACGTCGTTCTCCGAGATATGCTCCAGATTGAGGGCGAGCCCCTTTTCCATCGCCTTCGCTAGAATGCGCTCGGGGTCCAGACCCCGCCCATCGTCGGAGATCTCGATGACGATGTGACCTGCCTGGTGACAAGCGTGCAAACCGATGCGCGCCACTGCGTTCTTTCCCACCTCCGCGCGCGCCTCCGGATCCTCAATGCCATGGTCCAGCGCGTTGCGCACCATGTGCATCAATGGGTCCGCCAGCTCTTCCACGATGGTGCGGTCGATTTCGGTATCCTCGCCGCTGATATCCAGCTCCGCGGGTTTGCCCATTTTGCGGGATAGATCCCGCACCTGCCGCGCGACGCGCTGAAACAACTGGCCAATAGGGACCAGTCGCATGGACATGGAAGTCTTCTGCAACTCGGCGGTGATGCGCGCCAGTTGCGCCAGGTTGCGCTGCAGCCGCGGACTCTTCACCACCGCCAGGTCCGGATCGTGCCGCACCATGGACTGTGCAATGACTAGTTCTCCGGCCATGTCCACCAGGTAGTCCAGCTTGCCGGTATCGACCTTGACCGCTTTGGCCTCTCCGCTCATGGTCTGCGGCCGGCCGGAACTCTGCACTGCGCCGGCTGCCTCAGGCTCGTGAGGTTCGGCCGTAACCTCAGGGTCTGGAGCACCCTCTGAATCCGGGCGGGCGGCCATCAGATTGCGAATTCGATTCAAAAGGCGGGTATTGTCTGGCGCAGCCGGCGACTCTTGCCCACGCAGCCTCGTGTCCACGCCGTCCACGCACGCCTTCAGGTAATCGGCGCTTTCCAAAACCACGTCGATCACCTGGGGCGTGATGCTCAGCTTGGCGTTGCGTGCCAGATCCAGAACCGTTTCCACCTCGTGGGAAACCTCCCGCACGGCATCCAGCTCCAGAAATCCTGCCAATCCCTTGATGGTGTGGAACGCGCGGAAGATGGAATGCAGTGCCTCGGCATTGCCCGGCTCCTGCTCCAGGGCCAGCGAGCGGCTCTCGATCGCCGACAGGTGCTCGCGCGACTCGAGCACAAAGTCGGAAAGCAATTCCGGATCCTGCGCCAGGGAATAGGCCGCGGGATCTGGCGCCGCCTCGGCGGGCTGACTGGTACTTTCGAGCGCCTGCTGCATAGCCGTCACGCCGGCTTGTAGCGCGGCCCCCAGCGACTCGCCATGGGCGCTTCCAGCACCCAGCGTATTGCACAGCTCCGCGGCGATGCGTGCAACTTCCGGGCTCCCTGCCGTCTGGGCCCGGTCGCGAATGCCGCTGACTGCACCAGCCAGGCCGCGCAAGGATTGTTCAAAGCCGGCTGCGGACGACAGATCGTCCACTACCACTTTCATGGCCAGGGCTTCGACATCCTGGCGCAGTTCGATTTGCTCCATCATCCCGGGCTCCCAGCACCCCTACTGCAGCATGGATTCGAGGCCAGCCAGTTCCTTGGCTTGCAGCACTTGATCGATGTCCAGCAAGATCTTCACCTTGCCTTTGCTCTTGGCCATCCCGAGAAGGTACGGCGTCTCCACGCTATCCCCGAAGTCCGGAGTGTCCTCGACCTCGCCGGCGGCGATGTTTACGGCTTCGGAAACTTCGTCCACCACGATGCCTGTCAGCGAGACACTGCCGCCCGCTCCCTGAACTTGCACCACAATGATGCACGTGCGCTGGGTATATTCGATTTCCGGCAGACCGAATTTCAGCCGCAAGTCAATCACCGGAATCACCTTCCCGCGCAGATTAATCACCCCTTTGACATACGCCGGAGTCTGGGGAACCGCCGTAATATCCTGAATTCCCATAATTTCCCTGACCTTCAAGACTTGAATCGCGAATTCCTCGGGACCCAGGTGGAAGGCCAGGTACTTACCGGCGCGGCTGTCGCTCTTGACCCCTGGGCCGCTCTCAAGCGTCGTTTGCGTGCTGACTTGCATTTCGTTCTCCCGTTGTTTTTTGCGGATCACTAGGTTCGCGCCACAGTCCGAAGCTGTCCGGCGACAAGCGATCCTGTAAGATTCATCGGTTGTCCTGGCAACGAGCTTTAGGTAAGCTCGTCGAGCCGGCTTCCCGCCATGGCATGCGCCGTCAGCCGGCGCTCTGCTCTTCCCCGATCCCACCCCCGAGCGTGCTCAGGTATTCGTCCGATGTGTAGAGCGACACACCAAACGATTCCAGTGGCAGCGGGGTAAACGGCGCCACCGTCTGATGGCAGGCAAACAGACCATCGGCGTAAGAGTAGTAGTCCGCCAGAAACTCGGCCGAGACGACTTCGTACGGCGGCGGCGATGGGAACACGGCAACCAGCCCGATGCCTCGAGAAAGAATGCGGCGGTAGTCGATAACCCCCCAACTCTCGAAGCGCTCGGCCACGGTGGCCGGCGTGCGGTTCACCAGCAGGTCCGCAAAGCTCTGCTCCCGAAAACCCGCCTGTGCCAGCGCCGCATCCCGGCTGACAAAGTCCATGCATTGCCGGATCCAACGCATGAGGTCCTTGCCTACCAGGCAAAGCATACGAAACTCGCCGTACCGCGCCCGCAACAGGACCTCGCGCGCGTCCTCCGCCGCATCGTCCGGCACAGCCAGGCCGTGCAGTTCCAAAGCGAGCTTGGCGCTGTGGAGAATCGTCGCCGCTTCCAGGCCCTGACCGAATGGATGCAGAATCAAGGGAGGCAAATCCCACAGGCGTCCGCGAGCGAAGCCATCCGAGCCATTAGTCATCTGGCTTACCTATCGGCATTCCGCAACGAAAACTGTCAGGGAGGGCCGCCGCCCTCATCCCTCCAGCTTGAAGCGCGTCTGCGCCAGCCGGTACAGCGGCCGCCACAACGCCCGGTTCACGCACACTACCAGCGACGCCATCACGATCGTGCCGTTCTGCAGGGTTTAGGGCTTTCGCCGTTGCCTCAAGCCGACGCTCTTTCGATATAGGCCGTGGCGCTGATAGACATCGCTCCTGGGTCCAATGGCTTTTATGATGACGCGCCGCTGGTTTGCCGACACTTGATACACGACCCGGTGTTCTCTGTCGCCGAAGTCGAAGCACCATAAGTTGTCTGCTTCTGCCAGTTGCCGGGAATACGGCGGGAACGGATCCTCTTCCAGAGCTTCCACCAGATCAAGGGCCTCCTGGAGATCCTGGGGGGACTTGATCTGATCCAAGGATCACTTCATTTCGGAGGGATCACAACATCAAACTTAGGAATGGCCACGTTGCCGTCTGTACTCGTTTGGGGTGATGCCCTGCGTTTCTCGATTGGTCCTGGCCAGCTCGAGCCAAAGGCGGTCTTCCACTTCGTCGTGCGGCTCTTGCTGCCCACGGGTGTCTGTATAGATCTTCGACACGACGCGCTCGGCTTGCGCGCGGGTTTTCCCAACGAACCGAATTTCGGGAGCTTCAACAATCTCGGCAACGTACCTGCCATCGTCCTGTCGTACGCATACGATTGTGTACGGCTCCCCTGCGCTCGTAGTCTGCTTTTTGATGGGGGAAACTGGACGCCGAGAGGGGTAGGCTGCCGTCGTCTCGTTAGTCACAGGGTTTCTGAGGCGCTTTGGTCCGGGCAGCGGTTCCGTTAAGCGCCTCCTTTTGCCGATAGTCGCCATTCCACCTCCGAGTATAACGAGTTCATGTTTTATCCGCAGGTTGGGATTTGGCCACTTCCTTACCAGTTTCCGCTCCTGCTCCAGCGTCAACCTAGAGCCCCTTCGGTCTTAGATCTCCTGGCGTCCTTTCGCGCCTGACGACGGCTGACCTGTGACTGGGCGATGAAGCCAGTCGCATGCGGTTATCCCTCCAGCTTGAAGCGTGTCTGCGCCAGTCGGTACAGCGGCCGCCACAACGCCCGGTTTACGCACACCACCAGCGCCGCCATCACGATCGTCGATAGCAGCAGCAAATCCCAATTGCCGGCATCCGTTGCGGAGCTGATCTGTGCGCCGAGCCCCACCGTCTGCAGCGTCTGCCCCTTGAAGTGGAAATACTCCGCCACGATGCTGGCATTCCACGCACCGCCCGAGGCCGTAACCATGCCCGTGATCAGGTACGGGAAAATGCCTGGAAGGATCACCGTACGCCAGCGCGCCCACTGGCTGAAATGAAACACATCCGCCACTTCGCGCAGATCCGTGGGGATCGCCATGGCGCCCGCGATCACGTTGAACAGCACATACCATTGCGTACCCAGCAGCATGAGCAGGATCGAACCCACTCCCAATCCGCCGCCCATGCGGATCAGCCCCAACAGAAGCACCGGGAACAACGCCGTGGCCGGGACCGACGCGGCCACTTGCGCAAACGGCTGCGCGAAGCGCGCCAGCTTGGGGTTGAAGCCGATGGCCACGCCCGCCGGTATGGTCCAGGCAGCCGCAATCAACAGGGAGACGATCACGCGCGCCCACGTAGCGGCCGTCCCCTGCAGCGTCGAAACCAGCTCCGGCGCAGTGAGTGTCTTGAGCGTCACGGCCGCCTCCCACAGCGCATAAAGGATCGCGCCGCCCAGCAAAGCGCCCACGACCATGCCGACTACCATCTTCCAGTGCGCTGGCGGCGAAGGCGACTCCGCAATCTGGGTATGGCGTGACGCGCGCAGGCTGATCCGCTCCGACAATGGCGCCATCACCGCCATCTGAAATCGCGCCAGCAATCTCGATCGGCGCAGCAGATTGAGCACCGGCGAAGACGCCTGCGCGGCGCTCTCCACCTGCTCGAACTTGAATTTGTCCGACCACGCGATGGCCGGACGCCAGACCAGTTGATCGATCAGCAGAATCACCCCGATCATGGTTCCCACGCCCCAGAAGATCGCGGCAGTGTCCCCGGCGTTGGAGGCCGTCTGCAGGTAAGAGCCCAGCCCCGGCAGCCGGAAATCGCGCTTGCCCAGCACGAACATCTCGCAAGCCATCAAAAAGAACCAGCCTCCGGCCACCGATACCATCGAATTCCAGACCAGTCCGATCGCGCCATAAGGCAGCTCCAGTTCTACAAAGCGCTGCCATTTGCCGAAGCCGTAGATCCGCGCCGCTTCTCGCAGCTCCCGCGGGATGGATTTCAGCGAAGCATAAAAGCTGAAGGCCATGTTCCACACTTGCCCCGTGAAGATCAGAACGATGGCGCCGAATTCCACGCCGAGCTGTCGTGTGGGGAACAGCGCCACCATGGCCAGCATCACGCTCGGCAAAAAACTGAGCACCGGAATGGACTGCAGGATGTCGAGCACGGCCACCATCAGTCCCTCCAGGCGGCGATTGTACGCCGCGATGTAGCCGTATATCAGGGCAAAGGCCAAGCTCAGGACATATGCCACCGCGATGCGCACCACCGAGTAGAAGGTATACAACGGCAGGGCGCGCGGCGAGCGTGAAATATCGGCGGCCGGAATCACCGCCCCAAACCAGTAGCGCGTGACCACCAGCAGGCCCTGTATCCCCGCCAGCACTGCCGCGAAGACCGCCAGGTCCAGCACGAACGACCACGTGCGTTCCCCGATTACCGCCCGGGAAAGCGAGGGCCGCGGGCTCAACGCGCTTCCACCTCGGGCGTGGCCGCGGGCGTTTCTTCGGGGATGAAGAACCGGCGCGTGTCCGAATCGTGATCGAACAACTCCGCATAGCGGCCCCAGCCGATGGCCGTTTCGAGCTGCAGCTTGGCTTCCTCCTCGCTGAAGTGCTCATCAAGCAGGTCTTCGAAGAACGTGTCCGGCAAACTGTGGTCGGCTTTTCCCTGAAGCGAACGCGTGATCTGCCGGATCAGCGCAATATTCTCCAGCGCCGCGGTGCGGAACAGTTCTTTCCGCCGCAGGATGTCGGCTTCGGCAAAGGCGCGGCCCGTCGCGGTGATCTCTACGTCGCCTTCTTCGACCTTAGCGAAGCCGAGCAGGACCGCGGCATCGATCACCGGCAGCAGGTCGTCGATTTCGAACGATAGCGCGCCGGCCAGGCGGTACATATCGTCACGCCCGTTGTGGTCCGCCAGCATCTCCAGCAGGCCGGCAATCGCGCCCCGCCGCGCGTGCGGCAGCATCTGGTACTTGGGCTTGGCGCGTTCGGGTGCGGCCGGCTCCGGTTGCTGCGCCGGCGCCAGGTCGGGCCGCGTCAGGACCCTGTAAATGTAGTCCACCAGGTTCGTGAAACGCGCGTCTTTGCGGTCGCGCGGGCGAGCCAGCGCCACGCGGAAATCCGTACGGATCTTGGCCGGATTCTTCCCCAGCACCACGATGCGGTCGGCCAGCAGCACGGCTTCCTCGATGTTATGCGTCACCAGGAATACGGCGCGCGTGGGCATCTTATGGCTCTGCCAAAGCTCCAGCAACTCGCCGCGCAGGTTCTCGGCAGTCAGCACGTCGAGCGCCGAGAACGGCTCGTCCATGAACAGCACCTCGGGCTCCACCACCAACGCGCGGGCGAAACCCACTCGCTGCTTCATGCCGCCCGACAGCTCCTTGGGATACGCGTTTTCGAAACCATCCAAGCCGACCGTGTCCAGAATCCGCAGACTGCGCTCGTTCCGCGCCTCGGCCGCCACGCCGCGTGCCTTTAGGGGCGCAGCCACGTTCTCCAGCACCGTCAGCCAGGGGAACAGCGCGAAGCTTTGAAACACGATTGAAACATTCTCGCAGGGGCCGCCGACCTCGTGGCCATGATGGATGACCTCTCCGCCGGTGGGCCGCGCCAGCCCCGTCAACATGCGCAGCAGAGTGGATTTGCCGGAACCGGAAGGCCCCAGCACCGCCAGGATCTCGTCCGGATAGATGGCTATATCAAGGGGCGCAATCACCTGAATCATGCCCGCGGCTTCCGAGCCGTAAGACTTCTCTACTTTGCGTGCTTCGATGATCGCTTGCATGGCGGGTCTTCACGAATGTAGCACAGCATCGTGGCCGTGGCGCGCGCTTCAGCGTGCTGCCGTGGGCTTCAGCCCACGGTCCGAGACCCGGCGATCGCGCGCCACCGGCAGTTACACTGTACCCATGCGCCTACTCCTCAATTCCCTGCTCTCTTTCATCGCCATCCCCGCCTTCTGCCAGCCGTACCGTGTCGCCATCCAGAACGGTGTCCCGGTTCAGATGCGCGATGGCGTGAAGCTGATCGGCGATATCTACAAGCCGGAAGCCGAAGGCAAGTTCCCCGTGCTGCTCGAGCGCACCCCGTACAATCGCGCGGGAGGCGCAGGTTCGGCGGCCAGTATGGCCTCCCACGGCTACATCGTCATCATCCAGGATACCCGCGGCCGCTTCGATTCCCAGGGCGAGTTTTACCCCTTCCGCTACGAGAGCCACGATGGCTACGACACCGTGGAGTGGGCCGCCAAGCTGCCCTATGCCGACGGCAAAGTGGGGATGTTCGGCGGCTCTTACGTGGGCGCTACCCAGATGCTCGCCGCCATCGCTTCCCCGCCCCACCTGGTTGCCATTCAGCCCTACGTAACGGCTTCGGAATATTACGATGGCTGGACCTACCAGAACGGCGCCCTGATGCAATGGTTCGCCAGCTCCTGGTCGAGCGGGCTGGCAGTCGATACGCTGCGGCGCAAAACCGGTGGCCTCGAAGACCCTAAGTCGTGGGTCAAGCAACTGCCCGTCGAGAGCTACCGCATGCTGGAGCTGCCGCCGGTTTCCACCCTCGCGCCGTACTTCGCCGACTGGGTCGCACACGAGCGCGATGACGATTACTGGCAGCCGTGGAAAATCTCCGACCACTACGGGGAGATGAAAATCAAAGCGCTGCATTCCGGCGGTTGGCACGACATCTTCCTCAAGGGCACCATCCAGAACTACGCTGGGATGCGCCGCGCCTCTCCCGCCCGCGCGGATCAGCGGCTGCTGCTGGGTCCCTGGGCGCACGCCGAAACCTCGCCGGAAGGCAAGATCGGCGACGTCACCTTCGGCAAAAGTGCCGTGCTGGACACGGACGCCACCATACTCCGCTGGTATGATTACGCGCTAAAGGGCGTCCACAACGAATACGCTACTGGCGCGCCCGTGCGCATTTTTGTCATGGGGGAAAACACCTGGCGCGATGAACAGGAGTTTCCGCTCGCCCGCACTAAGTACACGAATTATTACCTTCGCAAAGGCGCGCTGTCCGCCAACGCGCCGGGCACCGGCGAACCTGAGACGTACGAATACGATCCGGCCAACCCCGTGCCCACTATCGGCGGACGGTTGTGCTGCGGCAATCAGATTCCGCCCGGCCCCGCCGATCAGCGCCCCAACGAGAGCCGACCCGACGTGCTGGTCTTCTCCACTCCGCCGCTCGCCAAGGATGTGGAGGTCACCGGCTGGGTCAAGGCTACCCTCTACGCGGCCAGTTCGGCGGCCGACACGGATTTCACCGCGCTGCTGGCGGACGTGGAGCCATCCGGCTATTCGCGTTTTCTGACGGACGGCATCGTGCGCGCGCGCTATCGCCATTCTACGCAGCGCCCGGAGCCGATCGAGCCCGGTAAGATCTACGAGTACACCATAGACCTGTGGGCCACCAGCAACTTCTTCAAAGCGGGACACCGCATCCGGCTGTATGTTTCCAGTAGCAACTTTCCGCGGTTCAACCGCAATCTGAATACCGGCGAACCAATGCTGGCCTCCGCCCGCATGGTGAAAGCCAGCCAGCGCATCTACCACGACGCGCAGCATCCATCGGCGCTGGTGCTGCCGGTGATCCCGCGGTAAGTAGGCGGCATCAGCCGTCGCCGAAAGCTGGATCGGCGCTGGACTCGGCAGTTTGGGACGCGAGATACTAAAGGAATGGTGAAGTCTGTCGAAGGGATCTACCGCAATGGGAAGGTGGAGCTAGTGGAGCCCCTGGAGGAAGCCGAGGGTTCGCGCGTGATCGTGACGTGGGTTCATCCTGCCGAGCCAATCAATCTTCGGGAACGAGGCATCGACGAGCGCCAGGCTGCCGATCTGCATCGCCGCCTGGCCGCGTTTGCCGAGGATTGGGATCGGCCCGAAATGGCTATCTACGATGACTTGCCGTCGCGGTGAGATCGTTCTGGTTTTGTTTCCGGACTCGAACTTGCAAACGGCGAAGCGGCGACCGGCATTGATTGTACAGGCAGACGAGTTGGGCGCAGGCCTGCCCCAGACTATCGTGGCGATGATCACCAGCAACATGGCTCGTGCCGGACACCCGAGCCGTGTGATCGTGCGAGTCGACAACAAGGGCGCGGAGGCATCGGGCCTGTTGACGGACTCGGTAATCATGACCGATAACCTCGCCACCATTCGCTACTCGGAGATCGATCGGGTGATCGGAGTTTTCACGGGCATGAGAAAAGTCGACGCGGCTATGCGAACAACCCTGGCATTGTAGATGGGCCGGCATTGCATCCCTCCGTGCCGGACTCGCGCAGAGCGGGGAGCGGATTCAGGCCCACCCTATGCCGACGGCACGTCAAATGTGGAGGGATCCCAGATAATCATTATCGCCCTTCACAGAGAGAGGACATTTTACTCATGAAATGTTTGGGGGTATACTAAGAGAAATCTGGCGGCACCCCTCCCCTGTCGCTATACAGAGGTGCAAAATGGCACAAGCGAAGATTGAGTTGAAACTTGGGAACCTTCAGTTCACCGGCGACGGGGAAGCTGCGTGGCTGGAGAAGCAGCTAGACAAACTCTTGGATCGCGTTAAGAGCGTCGATCTTGCTGATCTTCCCGAGGACCCGAACGGCGACCAGGCGAAAACCAGGCACCACAAGACCAAAGAAACGCTCAGCTCTTATTTGAAGTCCAGTAGTGCAACGGCGAACCAAGTGAAGAAGTTTCTGGCCACAGCCTGCTGGCTGACGGCGAAGGGCACCGAACTTTTCGCAACAGGCGATATTACCAAGGCTCTGGCCGACAATCGGCAGGGCAAGCTGGCGAACCCATCGGACGCTCTGAATAAGAATGTCAAGAAGGGATTCTGCGTCAAAGACGGGAAGCAGTTCTACGTGACCGAGGAAGGATTCACGTCCCTCGGGAAAAGGACCGAATAGATGCTTAGCGCAGCCAGCGCATTCGCGGCGCTGCCGGCTGGTCTAAGGTCGCCTCTCCTCAACGAATACAACAGCATCCTCCAGAATTTCACGGAGCGGCGTTGGACACCCGCAGAACTCAGCGGTGGGAAGTTCTGTGAGATCGTCTACACGATCTTGGACGGCTTCGCGAAAAATGCTTATGCGGCCGCTCCCGCCAAGCCGAGGAACTTTGTCGAAGCTTGCAGGAAGCTGGAGTCGAACGCTGGGGTACCGAGAAGCTTTCAGATTCTAATCCCGCGTCTGCTACCGCCGCTCTACGAGATTCGCAACAACCGCAATGTCGGCCACGTAGGTGGAGATGTCGACCCAGTTTTATGGATTCGAGCACCGTCCTGTCCATTGCAAGTTGGGTGATGGCCGAGCTTGTGAGAGTACTCCATTCCGTTTCCGTAGAGGAGGCTCAGTCGGTGGTCAACTCGCTCAGTGAGAGACGTGTACCGCTGATCTGGGAATCCCGGGGTGTCAAGAGGGTGCTGAATCCTAACCTCTCGTTGCGCGATCAGGTCCTCGTCCTCCTGGCCTCATGTCCGGGCAGAGTGGAAGTCGCAAAGATTAGAGAATGGACCGAGGCAAAGAATCTGGCCCACTTCAAGAAAACCCTACGAACCCTTCATAAGGCCAGACTGGTGGAGGTGTCAGTGAGCGCTACCGAAGCTGAGTTGCTACCTCCCGGGTCAATTGTCGCTTCAGAAATAGTCGCTGAACATATTGGCGTCTAGAGAGTTAGACGCGGCAAAAATGAGTGGCACGCGCGAGTTGGATTGTAGCCCAGCCCAGCGCCTCAGGAATAGGCGAATCTGCCCCAGCAGTTTGTTAAGCTCCGGGTCAGCCATTGGAGGCTTAGTCGCACGGTGGCGAGCCCCAGGGAACGGCGTTTCTTGCGACTTGCGTCGCCGCTTGGACCGCAAGCGGCTACCCGCACATTCGACAGTCGCGTAGCTATTGTCGCCATCCCACACATTAGCGAACTCCTGACGTGCCTCACTTCGCAATCATGATCGCCGCTTCCGCGGGCTTGCCCGAATGCGCCGCAATACGCGTGCCCTTCGGCAGGCGCACCGGATGCAGGAAGTAATACGTGCGCTCCCACTCCGGACGCCAGTTGCGGATCCAGATGAGGTGCTCGATGGCGCCGCCCGGCTTGTACGCCGCTATGTCCAGCGAGGCGCCCGGCGCAATCCGCCGCGGGCGGATACCAGCCGCGATGACATCCTCGTCCATGATTCGCGGGGCATCGCTCGCAATGGCAATTTCCGGCATGGCGGGCGCGGGCTTCGCTGGTGGGTCGAAGTGCGGCGCCGGCGGCAAATAGGCCTCGTCTCCCTTGGGCGCGCCACCCTCCACCCAGTTCACGATCATGTCGATTTCAATCTGGGACAGGCTCGGATCGCCGCGAAATTCCCCTACGCCCTTCACCGCGCCCCACGGCGGCATGCGGCGCGATATGACCTCGTCGCGGATCGCCTTCGCCCAAGGGCGCGCTTCCTCATAAGTCATCAGCGACATGGCGCTGCCGCCCTCGCGGTGGCAGCTCGCGCAGCGCTGGTACACGATGCGGGAAATCTCCTGGGTCCACAGCAGCTTCGTGCTGATGACATCATGCGCGAACATGGCCTGAGCCAGCGCCAGCCATGCCAGCACACATAGCCGAAACGCTCCCCGTGTCGCCCGCGCGCCCACTCGTACGCTCGCCCCCTCCCCGGACGCGTCTCGCGCTTGCACACGACGCGACACCACCAGCCAGACAGGCGCAGCGCCCAAGGCTCGCCCGCTCGCGCTCACACCACCTCTCCACGTACCAAGTCCTCATACTTCTCGCGGGCGCGGATCGTGCGGAACTTGTCGCCTTCCACCAGGATCTCCGGCGGGCGCGGGCGTGAGTTGTAGTTCGACGAGAGCACGAACCCGTAGGCGCCCGCCGTGCAGACCGCCAGGTAATCGCCGGGCGCGACATTGGCCAGCTTGCGGCCGCGCGCCAGAAAATCTCCGGTTTCGCAAACCGGCCCCACCACGTCGGCCACGATCTCCGGCCGCTCGGTCTTGCGCAGCGGAACGATCTCATGATGCGACCGGTAAAGCGCGGGCCGGATCAGGTCGTTCATGCCCGCATCCACCACCACGAATTCCTTCTCCCCGCTCTGCTTCCGGTAGAGCACGCGCGTGAGCAGCACGCCTGCGCCGCCCACGATCGAGCGGCCCGGCTCCAGCACGACCCGCAGTCCGCGGCCTTCCAGCTTCGCGCGAATCGTCGCCCCGAAGGCGTGTATCTCCGGCGCCTGCTCGTGCGCCTGGTAGGCCACACCCAGCCCGCCACCCAAGTCGACATGCCGTATGCCGAAACCATTGGCGCGCAGCCGTTCCGCCAGCGCCAACACGCGGTCCAGCGCTTCCAGGATCGGGTTGGTGTCCATCAGTTGCGAGCCAATGTGGCAGCTCACACCTTCGGCGACCAGGTTCGGCAGAGCTCGCGCACGCTCGTAGACGGCTTCCGCTTGCCCGATGTCGATGCCGAATTTGTGCTCACGCAGGCCGGTTGAGATGTACGGATGCGTGGAGGCATCCACATCCGGATTCACGCGTATGGCGAACCCGGCCTTCACGCCGCGCCGCGCTGCCAGCGCATCGATCAGCGCCAGCTCCGGCTCGGACTCGCAGTTGAACATGTGGATGCCCTGCTCCAGCGCGTAGTCCACCTCGCCGGCCGTCTTGCCCACGCCGGAGAAAACAACCCGCGACGCGTCGCCGCCCGCCTGCATCACGCGGTACAGCTCACCGCCGGAAACAATGTCAAATCCCGCGCCCGCACGGGTCAGAAGCCCGAGAATCCCCAGCGTGGAATTCGCCTTCACCGCGTAACAGACCGTGTGCGGCAGATCGCCGAGCGCTTCGTCGTAGGCGCGGTAATTCTCCAAGATGGCCGCGCTCGAATAAACGTACGCCGGAGTGCCCGCCGCGCGTGCGACGTCCGCCAGCGGTACACCTTCGCAATAAAGATCCTGGCCGGAGTAGTGGAAGCCGTTGGAAGGCTGAATGCCTGCCCCACCTGCAGGGTCCATCATTTCACTCTCATCACCGGAAAAGTGTGGGTGGGGCAGGCGCTTTCGCCTGCCAACTGGCCTGCAGTGGTGGGGCAGGCGCTTTCGCCTGCCAACTGCCCTTTTGCCGGACGGTCCATCATTTCACTTTCATCACCAGCAAAGTCTGATCGTCGAACGGCGCGGTGTTGAATCGATCGAGATCCGCCAGAATCTCCGCCACAATCGTCTCCGCCGGCTGGTCGCACACGCGCAGCACGACATGCGACAAACGGCGCCGCCCGTAGTCTTGCCCGTCCGGACTCAAGTGATCCGTCACACCGTCGGAATAAAGCACGATGGTGTCGCCCTTATGCGCCTGGAAGACCACCTCCTCATATTCGCGCTCATCCAGCAGCCCGAGCGGCACGCCCTCCACGCGCGTTTTCAGGATCTCGCGGTTGCGGCACACCAGCGGCGGATTGCTGCCCGCATTGGCCATCACGAACTGGCGGATGTGCGGGTTCCACAGCATGACGAGCAATGTCACGTAACGCGCTTCCACCTTGCGCTCGACCAGCGCCTCGTTCAAAGCGCGCATCAATTGCCGCGGATCCGGCCGGCGGGGCGCGAGCGATCGCAGCAGCCCGCTGACCAGCGCGCCGTAGAGCGCCGCCGCCGCGCCTTTGCCGCTCACATCGCCGAACGCCAGCACCGCGCGACGATCCGGCTGCTCGAAGAAGTCATAAATGTCGCCGCTGATGCCGCGCGCCGGCCGCAATCCGGCGGCCACCTCCAGACCTTCGAAGCCGGGATCGCCGGTCGGCAGCAACACGCTCTGCAGCTCGCGCGCGGCCTGCAGATCGTCCTCCATGAGCCGCTCCCGAAGGGCCAGTTGCTCGTAAAGCCTGGCGTTCTCGACCGAGCTCGCGATTTGCGGCGCCAGAAGCATCAGCATCCGCACGTGCTCGTCGGTGAAGAACCCGACGCGCTCGCTTTCCAGATCCATGACACCGGAAACGCGGTCCTGCGCCATCAGCGGAATGGCCACTTCCGCGCGAATATCCGGATGCGAGGCGATGTACCGCGGGTCTTTGCTGGTGTCCTGCACGCGCACGGGCGCACGCTGTTCCACCGCCGCGCCGGTGATGCCCTTGCCCAGCGGAATGTTGTCGAGGTTCACGCGCTGGTCGTAGCGGATGCTGAAACGGTGCCGCAACAGCTTGCGCTCCGCATCCACCAGCAGGATGTTGAACGCGTCGTAATCGATCAGGCCGCGCACCGTGGAGGCGATCTTACTCAGCAGCTCGTCCACATCCAGAATGGACGAAAACTCCTGCGAGATAGCGGCCAGCGCCTTGAGCGTCTTGTTCTGCCGTTCCACGCGCCAATAGAGCCGCGCGTTATCGATGGAGATCGCCACGCGCGCCGCAATCAGCCGCAGCAAGGCGCGGTCGTGTTCGGTGTAAGCGTTGGGCCGCGTGGATTGCACATCGATCACGCCCACCAGCTTGCGCCGCGCGATCATCGGCACGGCCAGCTCCGTGCGCACCGCCTCCACCGCATTCAGATAACGCGGGTCGCTGCGCACGTCGCCCACCAGTACCGGCTCGCGGGTGAGCGCCGCCGTGCCCGTGATGCCCTGGCCGAGCGCGATCGACCAGTTTTGCACCACGTCTTCGCGATGGCCCACCGCGTAGCGTATGCGCAGGTCGCGGCGCTTCTCGCTATACAGCAAGATGGCAAAAAGCTCGGAGTGGATCACCCGTTTGACGATCTCGGAAACATTGGCGAGCAGCTCGTCGAGATCCAGTGTCTGGGATGTGACCGCCGACACTTCCAGCAGGAAGTCCAGCAGTTCGGACCGTTCGCGAAAACGGACGGCTTTGCTCGTGGCGATCACTTGCCGGCGGCCTCCACAATTTTCACGCTGGCGCTGGCGCCGATGCGGTTGGCGCCGGCCGCCACCATGGCGCGAAAGTCGTCCAGCGTGCGAATGCCGCCCGCGGCCTTCACCCCCATGCGCGGGCCCACGGCGTGCCGCATCAGCACGACATCCTGCACGGTCGCGCCGGCTGGTCCGAAGCCCGTGGAGGTCTTCACGAAATCCGCGCCCACCGCCTGCGCCAGGCCGCACGCCGCAGTCTTCTGTGCGTCATCCAGCAGGGCAGTTTCCAGGATCACTTTCACGATGGCGCCCGCCTCATGGCACACGCGCGTTACGGCCTGTATATCCAGCTTCACAGCATCGACATCTCCCGAGCGCATGGCGCCGACATTGATCACCATATCGATCTCGCGCGCGCCCGCCCGCAGCGCCGCCGCCGCTTCGGCCACCTTAGCCTCCGTGCTGGTAGCGCCCAGCGGAAAGCCGACCACCGTGCAAACCTTCACCGCCGATCCGGCGAGCTCGCTGGCCGCCAGGGGCACCCAATATGGATTGATGCACACCGTGGCGAAGCCATATTGCCGCGCCTCGCCGCACAGCTTGACGATGTCCGCGCGGGTGGCTTCCGGCCGCAGCAGGGTGTGATCGATCAGCGCAGCGACGCCCCTTGCCGAAACGCCCAGTTCCGCCGGGGGCACGGAGCCGCGACCGTCAGGGAGCGGTTTTGACACGCTCGCATATTGCGCCTCGATCCGCGCGATCTTCTCGACGCGCGCCGCATGCCTGCCACCGGCAAAAGCAGTCTCCAGCCAGGTGCGTAGAACATCCTCCGCCTGGCTCGTCGTCAGCAGCCGCGCGCCCAGGGTCAGTACATTGGAATCGTTGTGCTCGCGGCTGTTTCGAGCGGAGGCCTTGTCATAGCAAAGGGCCGCCCGTATGCCGGAGACCTTGTTCGCGGCGATGGAGGAACCAATGCCCGCGCCATCGATGATCACGCCCCGCCGGGCATCGCCGCGTGCCACCAATTCGGCCACCTTCAGCGCGATATCCGGGTAGTCGGCGGGCTGCTCGTCAAACACGCCGACGTCGCGCGTCTCCAGCCGCATGCTCGCCAGCAAAGGCTTCAGAATTTCCTTAAGACGAAAGCCGCCGTGGTCCGCACCCAGCGCAATAATCTTCTCGGGCGACGTCGTGGGGGCCGTCTGACCTTCCCCCAGCTCGATAATGCGGATCGCGCGCGCCTCGGCCAGTTCGCGCGCCGAAGGCGTGAATATCGCGCCGGCCGGCACACGCAACTCGCCCGACCGCGGCACATCTTCCGAGGTTACCCAACGCATAGACCCGAAACCGTCGTAGAATTCGAAAAGACCATTGTAATGAAACCGCGCGCCTGGCCGCTCTTCCTTCTGCTCGCCTGCACACTGCGCGCTCAACTTTCCGCCCCGGCCACCGCTGCGCGCGGCGACTTCCTGTCGCAATTACTGCATCGCGGCGAGATTGGCTTCCCTCTTATGCTCCTGGGAATGGCGGTGGCGTTCGGACTGGGCGCCGTGCACGCGCTCTCGCCCGGCCATGGCAAGACCATTGTGGCCGCCTACCTGGTGGGCGCACGCGGCAACTTCAAGCATGCCATTTTTCTAGGCGGCATGGTCACCTTCACTCATACCATTAGCGTGTTCCTCCTGGGGCTGACCACTCTGTTTCTTTCCGAATACGTATTGCCGGAGAAAATATTTCCCGTGCTGGGTACGATCTCCGGCCTTTCCATCGTCTGGATCGGGAGTCTGCTGCTTTACCGGCGCGTGCGGCGACTGCGGCCTCGCCATCACGACCACGATCATCATCACCAAGGCCACGAGCACCATCACGATCACGTCCACCCGCATAGTCACCTTCCCGAAAGCGACGTGACGTTGGGCAGCCTGATCGCGCTAGGCGCCAGCGGCGGACTGGTTCCCTGCCCTTCCGCGCTGGTCTTGCTGCTAAGCTCGATTGCGCTGGGCCGCGTCGCTTTAGGACTGTTGCTGCTGGTCGCCTTCAGCGCCGGCCTCGCCATCGTTCTAATGGGAATCGGTGTGCTCGTGCTTTACGCCAAGAACTTACTGCCGGATAGCCGGAAGACCGCCGCGCATCCCGCGTTTCGGATCATCCCGGTGGTCTCGGCGGCGTTGATCGTGTGCATCGGCCTGCTCATGACAGGGGTTTCGCTCGGATGGATTCTACCCAACCGTTTGGTGGGTTGAGGGTCAGTCAATTCATAATCACAGCACTTCCAGAATCAAACACTTCAGATAAAGCGTCTCCGGCACGGTCAGCAGAATGGGGTGATCCTGGCTTTGTGTTCGGCGTTCCAGGACGCGTAACTGGCGGCCCGCGTCCAGCGAGGCTTCCGCCACTAACTCCAGCAGCGCCGCTTCACTCAGATGATGAGAGCAGGAGCAGGTAACCAGGATGCCACCCGGACCCAACAGCCGCAACGCGCGCAGATTGATCTCCTTGTAACCGCGGGTGGCGCCCTCCAGAGTGCGGCGCGACTTGGCAAAAGCCGGTGGATCCAGAATCACCGTCGAGAATTGCCGCCGCGCGGACGAGTACGCCGCCAGCAGATCAAAGACGTCCGCCTCACGGAACTGAATATTGGAGATGCCGTTGAGCGCGGCGTTCCGCACAGCGGCTGCAAGGGCCGGCGCGGAGCTGTCCACGGCCTCCACGGATTCGCAGCGCGAAGCGAAGTGCAGCGCAAAGCCGCCCGTGGAAGTGAAGCAATCGAGCGCCTTACCCCGCGCGTAGCGCGCCGCGGCCGTGTAGTTTTCGCGCTGATCGAGAAAGACGCCGGTCTTCTGCCCGTGCAGCAGGTCGGCTTGCAGGCGCAAACCATTCATCGTCACTTCCACGCTGTCCGGTACTTCGCCATACACCACGCCGGATTCGAGCGGCAGGGCTTCCTTGGCCCGCACCGGCGCGTCGTTGCGCGCCACGATACCCCGCGGCGAAAACAACTCTACCAGGCTGGCAACAATCCAGTCGCGTGCGCGGTCCATGCCCTGGTTGAGAGTCTGCAGAACCAGGCAGTCGGCGTAGCGGTCCACCACCAGGGCCGGCAACAGATCGCCTTCGCCGTGCACCACACGATACGTGTCCGTGCCGGCCACCACGCGGCGGCGATGGCGCTCGGCCGCGGCCAGGCGTTCCGTAAAGAACTCGCGGCCGATCTCTTCGATTCGATGCGACAGCAGGCGCAGGGCAATTTGAGAAGATGCGCTGAAATGCGCGGTGCCGATGGCATGGCCGGCGGGATCCAGTACTTTAACCGCGTCGCCCGCCCTTCCGCCACCCGTGTCGAGGACGTCGCTGACAAAGATCCAGGGATGGCCGGACGCAACCCGATCGGCTGCCTTCCGATTTACCCGCACTTCGTGCATGGATTATAGGCCGCGGCGCAACTCCTCGTTGTTGGGCAGTGCGGAAGCATTCCATCCGCCGCCCAGCGCCTGGATCAGCAGCACGCTCGAAGTCAAACGGCGCGCCAGCAGATCCACCACCGTCTTATCGTTCGCCAAAGCGGTGGCCTGCGCCGTGATGACCGTGAGATAGTTCACCGTACCCGCTTTGTATTGATAGGTGGCAATATCCAACGAGTCATGCGCGGCCTTCGCGGCTTTTTCGGCTGCGATAGCTTCCTCGCCGAGAATGCGCAAAGCCGCCAGATTGTCCTCCACCTGCTGAAAGGCGGTGAGCACGGACTGGCGGTAATTCGCCACGGTAGCGTCATACTGCGCTTCCGTCATTTTCACCTGCGCGCGGCGCTTGCCGCCCTCGAAGGCCACCTCGGACATTTGCGCTCCCAACGACCAAAAGCGGCTGGGCAGCGAGAACCACTTTGTGATGTTCGTGGCTTCAAAACCTCCGGAAGCGCTCAAGGTCAGCGTGGGGTAATACGCCGCTACCGCAATGCCGATCTGCTCATTCGCCGCGGCCACCGTGCGCTCGGCGGCGGCGATATCAGGCCGGCGTTCCAGCAAGGTAGAAGGCACCGCGATTGGCACCCCGGGCGGCGGCGTCTTTAGCAACTCGGCCGGAATGGTCACGGCCGACGGCGGTTTCCCGGCGAGGATGGCGATGGCGTGCTCGAACTGCGACCGCGCGACTCCTAAGTCGATCAACTGCGCCCGGGTAGTGTCTAACTGGGTCTGCGCCAGCGCCACATCGCCGCCGGAGGCCACGCCGGAGTTGTAACGGTCCTTCGTCAACTTGAGATACTCCTCATATGACGTGACCGTGCGCTGGAGTAAGTCGATGTCGCCATCGCTTCCATGCAATTCGAAGTAGTCTTCCGCCAGCTCCGACTGGTACGAGAGGCGGGCGTTCTCCAACAACGCGAAGTCGGCCTGTGCCGTGGCCTCGCTGGCCCGTACGCTGCGGCGGATGCTGCCCCAGATGTCCGCTGTCCAGGAAGCGCTGGCAGCCGCGGTGTAAGTCGTAACGATGCTCGGACTAGCCGACACCAATCCCCCACTCACAAAGCCACCCGACGCTCGGGACGTGGTGATCGACGGCCCCGCCGACACAGTCGGGTAAAGACCCGCCCGTGCAATGGCCACGGCGTAGCGTGCCGCCCGGAAGTTCGCTTCCGCCGCCAGCACGTTTTGATTCGAGATACTCACTTGCTCCTCCAACACGTTCAGCGCCGGATCGTTGTAGATCTCCCACCACTTGCCTTTGATCGCACCGTCGTTGGGCTGCGCTTCTTTCCAGCCTTCGGGCGGAGGCTCTTTGAAGGCCGGAGTCTGCGGCGCCGCCGGACGCTTGTAGTTCGGGCCGACCATACAGGCGGTGGACCAAAGCAGCAATCCAGCGAGAGTGAAGAGAAGAGAGCTTCGCATCAGATTTCGGATCCCAGCGGCTGGGTTTCGGGCGGTTCCTTGTGGCGCACGCGATACCACCAGTGTTGCAGCCGGTCGAAGTACAGATACACTACCGGCGTCGTGTAGAGCGTCAACAACTGGCTCACCAGCAGGCCGCCGATAATGGTAATGCCGAGCGGACGACGCAGCTCCGATCCCGTGCCTGATCCCAGCGCCAGCGGCAAAGCCCCCAGCATGGCGGCCATGGTGGTCATCAGGATCGGGCGGAAGCGCAACAGGCACGCTTCGAAAATCGAATCGCGTGAGTTCTTGCCTTCAATCCGCTCGGCGGCCAGCGCGAAGTCGATCATCATGATAGCGTTCTTCTTCACGATGCCAATCAGCAGAATGATACCGATCATGGCGATGATGCTGAGATCGGTGTGCGTGATCAGCAGCGCCAGCAGCGCGCCTACGCCGGCCGAAGGCAGCGTGGAAAGAATGGTGATCGGATGGATATAACTCTCGTAGAGAATGCCGAGAACAATATAAACCGCCGCCAGCGCGGCCGCGATCAGGACCGGTTCATTGCCCAACGAATCCTGGTATGCCTGCGCCGTTCCGGCGAAGCGCGTCTGGATGGTGCGCGGCAGGCCCACGGTGGTCGCCGCCTTGGTAATGGCTTCCACCGCATCTCCCAGCGCCACGCCCGGTTGCAGGTTGAACGAGATGGTGGTCGCGGGGCCCAAGCCCTGATGCGTGACCGCCAGCGGCGCAGTGGTCGGGGCGTAGCTGGCGATGGCGTTTAGAGGAACCTCCGTTCCGCCTGGCGACTTCACGAAAATGTCGCGCAGCGACTGCGGATTCTGCCAGTACGACGGGGCCGCCTCCATCACTACGTGGTATTGATTCAGCGTCTGGTACATGGTGGATACCTGGCGCTGGCCGAATGCGTCGTAGAGCGTGTTATCCAACAGTTGCGAGGAGATGCCGAAACGCGCCGCCGTCTTGCGGTCGTACACCACCAGGGACTGCAGCCCCCGGTTCTGCTGGTCGCTGTTTACATCCGCGATGATCGGGATCGTTTTCAATTCCGCCAGCATGCGGGGCGCATAATCCGTAAGGTCCTGCAGGTTATCGCACAGCATGGTGTATTGATAAAGCGCGGCGCTGGAACGTCCGCCGATCCTTAGGTCCTGCGAAGCTTGCATGTAGAGGGTGGCGCCCGGTATGCGCGTCAGTTGGGGCCGCAGCCGGGCGATGATCTGGTCCACCGAGACTTTTCTCTCCTGCAACGGTCTCAGCGAGATGAACATGCGCGCCTGATTGGCGGTGCCGCCGCCCGGGCCGCCGCCGCCGCCCGTGAAGCCGTTGACCGTGTCGACGCCCTTGTCCTTATCGATGATGTCCACCATCTGGCGCACAATCCGATCCATGGCCTGAAACGAAGTATCCTGGTCGCCGGTAATCTGCCCCATCATGCGTCCGTTGTCCTGCTGCGGGAAAAAGCCCTTCGGCACCCGCACAAACAGGTAACCATTCAGGGCAATGGTAGCGAGCAGGATGGCCAGGGTAATCGGCGCGTACTTCAGTGCGACGGAGAGCGTCCTCCCATACATATTGATGTTCCAGGTGAAGAACCGCTCGCTGGTCCGGTACAGCCAGCCATGCTCCTGGTGCTCTTTTAACAGGTGCGCGCACATCATCGGCGTGGTCGTGAGCGATACCACCAGCGAAACGGCGATGGCCACCGAGAGCGTAATCGCGAACTCGCGGAAGAGGCGGCCCACGATGCCTCCCATCAGCAGCAACGGAATGAAAACCGCGATCAGGGACAAACTCATGGACAGTACGGTAAATCCAATCTCTTTGGCGCCCTTGAGCGCCGCTTGAAATGGATGCATGCCCTGTTCCAGATAGCGCGTGATGTTCTCGATGACCACGATCGCGTCATCCACCACAAAACCGGTGGAGATGGTCAGCGCCATCAGGGACAAGTTGTCGATGCTGAAGTGCAGCAGGTACATCACCCCGAAGGTTCCAATCAGCGATACCGGAACAGCCACGCTGGGAATCATGGTGGTCCGCACGTTGCGCAGGAAGAAGAAGACCACCAGAACCACCAGCAGCACCGAGATCAGCAGCGTCCTTTCGACGTCGTGCACTGAAGCGCGGATGGTCACCGTTTGATCCATGGCTACCTGGATATGAATGGATTGCGGAATGGACGCCTGCAACAGCGGAATCATGGCGTTGATGCGGTCCACGGTATCGATGATGTTGGCGCCCGGCTGGCGGAAGATGACCACGAGAACCGACGGCTTACCGTTGGCATAGCCCGCGTTCCGCAGATCTTCCACGGAGTCCACCGCTTCGCCAACGTCCGAGATGCGCACCGCCGAACCGTTGTGGTACGCCACAATCAGCGGCGCATAGTCGATGGCCTTGAAGATCTGGTCGTTCGCGCCCACTTCCCATATGTGGTTACCGTCGGCGAAGTGCCCCTTCGGGTTGTTGGCATTGGCGGCGGCCAGCACGCCCCGCACCTGCTCGAGCCCGATGCCATACTTGTTCAGCGCCGTGGGGTTGAGTTCCACGCGGACGCCCGGCAACGCGCTGCCTCCCACCACCACCTGGCCCACACCGTTCACCTGCGCCAGCTTCTGCGCCATGATGGACGATGCGGCATCGTACATCTGGGCCTTGGAGAGGATCGGCGAGGTCAGCGCCAACAATACAATGGGTGAATCCGCTGGATTCACTTTCCGGTAGGTAGGGTTGCTTGGAAGGTTTGCCGGCAGATAGCCGCGCGCCGCGTTGATGGCCGCTTGCACGTCGCGCGCCGCCGCGTCTATGTTCCGGTTGAGATCGAATTGCATCGTGATGCTCGTCGATCCCAGGCTGCTCGACGAGGTCATCTCAGTCACCGACGCAATACGGCCGAACTGCCGTTCCAGGGGTGTGGCTACCGAAGAGGCCATCGTTTCCGGACTGGCGCCCGGCAGCGATGCCGATACCGATACGGTTGGAAAATCCACCTGCGGTAGCGGCGATACCGGAAGAATCCGGAAGGCCACCATTCCGGCCAGTGCTATGGCGATGGTCAGAAGCGTGGTGGCGACCGGTCGCCTGATAAACAGCTCGGAAGGGTTCATGTGGGGCGGACCCCCCGGTCCGCAGCCGGCCCCCTGGCCGGCTTGCCGCCAAGAAGAACGGGTCCAGGGGGACCCGTGCGGTCCAGGGGGTCCGCCCCACAATGCATCATTGGACCCCCACGGGCTCCGCGCCCGGATCGATTTGGCGATGTTCCTCCTGGTGCGAGAATCGCCTCGCCAGGCGGTCGAACCACAGATAAATCACCGGCGTCGTGTAAAGGGTCAAGGCCTGGCTGAAGATCAGCCCGCCAATCATCGTAATGCCTAAAGGCCGGCGCAGCTCCGAACCGACCCCGCTGCCGAACGCCAGCGGCACGGCTCCCAGCAAGGCCGCCATAGTGGTCATCATAATCGGCCGGAATCGCAGCAGGCAGGCCTGATAAATCGCCTCCTCCGGCGGGCGGCCCTCCTTGCGCTCCGCGTCCAAGGCGAAATCGATCATCATGATGCCGTTCTTCTTCACAATGCCGATCAGCAGGATGATGCCGATCAGCGAGATTACGCTAAAATCCTGGTTGAAGAGCGAGAGAGACAGCAGCGCACCCACACCCGCGGAGGGCAACGTCGAAAGAATCGTAATTGGATGGATGTAGCTCTCATACAACACCCCCAGTACGATGTAGACCGTCACCAACGCCGCCAGAATCAACACCGGCTCGTTCGCCAGCGACGCCAGAAAAGCCGCAGCCGTGCCCTGAAAATCCGCCTGCACGCTGGGGGGCATGTGCATCTCGGCCTTTACCCTGTTGACGGCGTCCACGGCTTCTCCCAGCGAACCGTCCGGCGCCAGGTTGAACGAGAGCGTAATCACCGGGAACTGCCCCTGGTGATTGACAGTGATCGGCGCGCTGGTCATCTCCAGATGCGTGAAGGCGCTCAGCGGCACCTGACCGCTGTTCGCAAATGCGGTCGAGGATTGCGGCGCCACGCCAAACACGCCACTGGAGGGGATCGTCGAATTGAGGGCGCTGGAAGCCGTGGAGGCACTCCCCAGAGAAGCTGAGGATCCAGCCTGCGGCCCATACGTCTGGGTGGCCGCCGATCCGCCTGAAACCAGTCCCGTCCCCGCGGAAGACGCGCCCATCCCCGTCCGAATATAAAGGTCGCGCAGGTTCAGCGGATTCTTCACAAATCCTGGCTGCAATTCCAGTACAACGTGGTATTGGTTCAACTGCGTGAACATTGTGGAAACCTGGCGCTGGCCGTAGGCATCGTACAGCGTCTGATCGATCTCCGAGGGTGTGATTCCCAGCCGGTAGGCCGTCTCCCGGTCGAACACCAGCTTCGCGCGCAACCCCAGCACTTCCTGATCGCTGGCCACATCGCGCAACTCCGGAAGCTTTTTGAGCTTTTCGAGCATGAGCGGCGCCAGGCGGTTCAGCTCGTCCGCTTGCGCATCTTCCAGCGTGTACTGGAACTCCGTGCGGCTCACGCGGTCCTCCACGCTGATGTCCTGCACCGGTTGCATGAACAAGGTGATCCCCGGCACCGCCTCCAGTTCCGGCTGCAGACGCCGGATCACGTCGCTGGCGTTGATCTTGCGGTCCTCGAGCGGCTTCAGGTTGATCTGAATGCGGCCGCTGTTCAGGGTGGTGTTGGTGCCGTCGATCCCGATGAACGACGACAGACTATCCACCGCCTGATCCTTCATGATGATCTTGGCCAAAGCTTGCTGCTCAGTGGACATTTCGCCGAACGACACCGTTTGGGCCGCTTCCGAGATGCCCTGGATGACCCCTGTGTCTTGAATCGGGAAGAACCCTTTGGGAATCCGGTAGAACAAGAATATAGTCACCAACAGGGTCGCTACCGCCACCAGCAGCGTGATGGTTTGGAAGCGCAGCACAAACTGTAGCGTTCTGCCGTAAAACGCGATGATCCCGTTGAAGCCCCTTTCGGAAATCTCGTAGAAGCGCCCTTCGCTCCCCTTCGGTCTGTGCTTGAGCAGCTTGGAAGCCATCATGGGCGTCAAGGTCAGCGAAACCACCGCGGAAACCAGGATCGTGACACTCAGGGTCACTGCAAATTCGCGGAACAGGCGGCCCACGATGTCGCCCATGAACAACAGCGGGATCAGCACCGCGATCAGCGAGATGGTCAGCGATATGATCGTGAACCCGATCTGCGCGGATCCGCGCAGCGCCGCTTTCATGGGGGCTTCACCCTCCTCGATATAGCGGCTGATGTTTTCGATCATCACGATGGCGTCGTCCACCACGAATCCGGTGGCGATCGTCAACGCCATCAAGGTCAGGTTGTTCAGGCTGTAGCCCAGCAGGTACATCACTCCCAGGGTGCCGACCAGCGAGAGAGGCACCGCGATACTGGGAATGATGGTGGCCGACACATTGCGCAGAAAGAGGAACATCACCAGCACCACCAGTACCACCGTCAGGCTCAACTCGAACTGAACGTCCGAAACCGACGCCCGGATGGTGGTGGTTCTGTCGGTCAGAATCTTGACTTGAACGGATTTGGGCAGGTTCGTGGTCAACTGCGGCAATAGCAGCTTGATGCGATCGACCACCGCGATAATGTTGGCGCCCGGCTGACGCTGAATATTTAAGATGACGGCTGGCACATCGTTCATCCACGCGGCCTGCCGGACATTCTCCGTGTCGTCCACCACCTTGGCGACGTCCGTCAATTTCACCGGCGCGCCATTCCGGTACGCCACGATCATCGGCTTGTAGTCGGCGCTGGAAAGCAACTGGTCGTTCGCCCCGATCTGATAGGACTGGTGCGTGCCGTCGAAGTTCCCCTTCGCCTGGTTCACGTTGGCGGCTACGATGCTGGTGCGCAGATCCTCCAGGTTGATGCCGTACGAGGCCATAGCCGTCGGGTTGGCCTGAATCCGCACCGCCGGCTTCTGGCCGCCGCTGATGCTCACCAGGCCGACACCCGGCAATTGCGAGATCTTCGGCGCGAGCCGTGTATCGGCGAGATCTTCGACGGCTGAGAGAGGCATGGCGTCCGAAGTCAGCGCCAGCGTCAGTATCGGCGTATCGGCAGGATTGGATTTGCTGTAGAGCGGAGGAGTCGGAAGATCCACGGGAAGGTAGGTTCCCGACGCGTTGATGGATTGCTGCACCTCCTGCTCGGCTACGTCGATATTGAGACTCAGACTGAATTGCAGCGTGATCACCGAACTTCCATCCGAGCTGGTGGAGGTCATCTGCTGCAAGCCCGGCACCTGGCCGAACTGCCGCTCCAGCGGCGCGGTCACCGACGAAGCCATCACGTCCGGACTGGCCCCGGGATAGAACGTGATCACCTGGATGGTTGGATAATCGACTTCCGGCAAAGCCGAAATCGGCAATTGCTTGTAGGCCACGATGCCGGTCAGCATGATCGCCACCATGAGCAACGACGTGGCGATAGGCCGCAGAATGAATATCCGGGACGGACTCATCTAACTCGCCTTACGGGTCCCGCTGCCGGCATGCCCGGACTTGCCGCCCGTTGGCGCAACGCCGTTTGGGGGGCCGCTTGCGGGAGAACCGCCCGCCGGGGAACCGCCGCTGCCCTTTGCGCCGGCGCCGGTATCGCTGGCGATGTGCACCGCAACCTTGGTGCCTTCCTGAAGTTTGTCGACCCCGGTCATAACGATCGTGTCGCCGGGTTGCAAGCCCGCGGTAATTTCGCTGTCATTGCCTTCCACGGTGCCGATCGTAATTGTGCGCACCGTCACAGTCGAATCCGGCTTCACCAGAAATACATAGGTGCTCTGCGTGTTGCGCTGGATGGCGGCCGTGGGCACCAGCGTGACCCCTTGCTTCAACTGGACCAGCAATCGAACGTTGACGAACTGGTTCGGGAATAGCTTGTTGCCCGAGTTGTCGAAGTTGGCCCTCCATCTCAGGGAGCCGGTGGTCGGATCGATTTGATTGTCCACCGTCGCCAGATATCCGTGCGCGAGCAGGACGGTCATGGAGCGATCGAAGGCGTCCACAGCCAGCTTCTGCCCGGCATTCAGCTTTTGCAGGACAACCGGAACCTGATCCTCGGGCAGCGGGAAGAGGACGCTGATCGGATCCATCTGGGTGATCACCAGCATGCCGGTGGTGTCCGCGGCGTGTACGATGTTTCCGGGGTCCACCAGGCGCAGGCCCACACGTCCTGTGATGGGAGACGTGATATGGCTGTACACCACATTCAGCTTCGCGGTTTCAATCATCCCCTGGTCCGTTTTCACGATGCCTTCGTCTTGTTTGACAAGGGCTTCCTGCGTGGCCAGTTGTTGTTCGGGAACGGCATTTTGGGTCACCAGCGTTTTATAACGCGCCAGATCGATGCGCGCGTTATCCAGCAATGCCTGGTCCCGGATCAGTTGCCCTTCCGCCTGCACCAGCGCGGCATCGTAGGGCCGCGAATCGATCTCGATGAGGGGAGCGCCCTTCTGAATAATGTCACCTTCTTTGTAATGCACTTCCATCAATTGCCCGTCTACGCGGCTCTTCACCGTCACGGTATAGACCGGGAGTACTCCGCCGAGGTTCACGAGATAGACGGGAATATTGCCTTTGCGGGCTTTGGCCGCGACCACCGGTATGGCGGCAGGGCCTTTCTTCTTCGCTTGCGCGGCGGCTGCCGCGGCTTGCCCGGCCTTGATCTGCCGCCAGACAATATACGCGCCGGCAGCCAATAAAGCGAGGATCAACAGCCAGATCCAGATATGGCTGGAACGTTTCGGCGCGTGCTTGGGAGCTTGCTTGGGCGCCTGGTAGGGCCCTGGCTTGGTCAGAGTATCGGGGGGAGCCGCCGGGTCGAGGGCGGACGGGGGATCCTGGTGCATATTCTCTTCAGTATAAGATGCTGAAAAGCCATGCGAATGTTACAGGTGGGCAGCGGTCCGGCATGCAGGCCTCTTCATAACACTCTACCGAAGCGCCCCCGCAAAGCCAGCGCGGCCAGCAGACTCACGGCGCAGAACCACGCCAGCCAATTTATGGCGAAGCCGAAAACATCGATGGCGCCCGCCGGGTACGAGACTTCGATCCAGCTTACCGGGCCCGCCGGCAGCCGCGCCTCGCCGGGATCCCGCAGCCAGTCGAGCAGCGACGATACGCGCCGTTCGGAGATGTATCGCAACCCGTCGCCGGCTTGCACGGCTTTGACCACCGATGCGCCGGGCACGCGCAGGAGCACGCTGCCTGTGGCGCCGCCCATGGCGCGCACACGCCAACAGACCTGGTGCTGATCCATCAGGCGAACGGCCGGAGTCTCGACCAGGATGCCGCGGCCCTCAAGGGAAGGCATCGGCATATCCAGATTGACTGCCCGGACTAATTGCGCGGTGACGATCGCCGACTCGCCCGCCGCCAGTGGACGGTGTGCGTACACGGCATCCAGCGCGATCAGCAAGATCATTGTCGGGACGATGCTCAGCGCCATGGGGCGCCACAGCAGCGCCAGGTACCGCGCATTCCAAAGCAGCAGTTGCTTTTGTGCCCGGAAGATGAGCGCCGGCTCATCGCCGTACAGCCGGAAGGCATATAGTGAAGCGCGTAATTTGCGCTGCACGAATGCGATCCGTTCCTGGTCGGAGAAGCGGCCGAAGGTCCAGGCCAAGGCGACTCCGGCACCTATGGCGATGGCCGTCAGGCTCCAGGTGTGCACGGCGGAGAGCATCAGTCGATGTAGCCCAGCCCTTTCAGCCTGTGTAGAATCTCCGCGTCCGCCTCGGAGTCCGCGAGCTTGGCGATTTCCTTCTCCAGCACGTGCTCTACGAACTCCTCGGGAGAGCTGTATCCTCCCGCCGCCGCAGCCTGCTTCACCTTCGTCCAGAGATCGTTTTTCAGCTTGATCGTCATATCTGTCGTGGCCGGTGGCGCACGCTTCAGCGTGCCGCGCCGGCACTCCAGCCGCCGCACAGTATCAAGCTTCAGAATACCGCGCGCCCCCGCATGCCCTGCGACGGCCGAACCCCGAATTCGTGAAGCAGCGTCACGGTCACATCCCCCAACCAGAGCCCCGTAATCTTGCTCTTGCGGTTGCTCAGAAACACCCCCGGCACCAGTTCCGCCGCGATACAGTGGTCGCCCTGCCACTCATCCTGGTTGTCTTCTATCCAACCTGGCGGCAGTGCCCCCAAGGCGCTTTGCCATGAGGTGCGGTATCCGTTCGCCCAGCCGACGATCAGGTCGGGCGCCGCATCCACGGCCGCTCCGTGGTAAACGTCGCGCGCACGATACACCGTCTCGACCACCCGCTCACCGTCAATCGGATCGCGCAGACTTTCCAAGCGGCGTGTGATCTCGCCAGCCAACTGGTCCCGCTCGGACTGCGTGACGATCCCCCGGCGCTCCCGGCCCGCCACGTTCAGGTAAATCGCGTTAAGCCCCAGCGCGTAAGCCTTGGTGCGAGACCAATCTACATGCGCGAACATCTCCCCCTTCCCCAGGTTTGCGGCGTTATCCAGCGCCAGGAAGCCCTCCCGGGACAGCCACGTGTTCAAATTCACTGCGCGCCGGAACGAGCCAAAGCCGTGATCGGAAATGACCAGCAGGGTAGCGTCCGGCGCCTCTCGCATCACGCGGCCGACCTCAGCATCCACGCGCTTGTAGGTTTCGAGCAATTCGTCGTCATGCGCGCCCCACGACACATGCGAATCCTGGTCCACACCGAGGTAATGCAGGAACAGCACTCCGCCCGTGAAACGGCCGATCTCATGGTACAGCATGCGAAACTGCTCGTCGCCCACCTTGCGGAGCTGCTGATGGAATTCATCGCGGTCGAGCACACCCGACCGGAGCGCCGCGGTGTCTTCTGCAATCCCCTGCGTATAAAAAGGGCCGATCGCTTCGGCCAGCTCACGGCTGTACGATGGCGGCGTCGAGATGGGCAGGTCGGGCCAGCCCGGATCGATATTGACCGGAGAGACATAAATGCCCAACACCGGGTGCAGCATCTTCACATAGACACGGAACATGCCTGCCGCGCTCTTGAGGCCCGGAACGATCCCAAATCTGACGCGGATCCACCCGGACCACTCCCTCTCGCGCAGGATGAACCGCTGCCCCTCCACTTCAAATAGCGCCGCCGGGTTGACGGGATCTCGGCTCACCGTCATGGTGACCGAAGTTACCGCGTGATCTTTCCGCAGTGTGTTGTCCGGCCCTTCGACCTCGAGCAAAGCGCGGTCGCGCTCCACACGTACCCGCACGATGCGCCCGCCCGGCACCTCGCGCGAGTCTTCCAGTGGATCGTCCGTGAAATAGCTGAACGTCCCAAAAGTGCCGCGCATGTCGGGCGTGCCCATTCCGGAGAGCGTGCGGCTCTTCGATTCCAGCGGCGGAAAGTTGTTCGGCATGCGCAGCAGCGTGGACGGCACGCCGGCTTCGTCTAGCAGTTGCCAGAAAGCCTTGCCGCGTAGAAACCGCCGCACGTGCCCGCTCGAAAGCGGCAGCAGGTAAGGACCGATCGACAGCGTGTGGCGCGGCGGCTCTATATCCGCCATGGACGACAGCGGCTCCATGGTCCGAGGATCGCGGAGTATGAAATCGAACACCCCGTGGCCGCCCGGATCGAGTCCGGTGATGAAGGTAGACCAGGCCACCGGGCTCTGCGGCGGCACGGTAGTCGCCAGGCGCTGGAAATCGCCGGTGCGGCGCAGGTGGTCCAGGTTGGGCAGCGAGTCCCAATGCCGTTCGAGGAAGCCAGGGTCCATCGCGTCGATGCCCAGAACGATGATCTTCTTGCCGGCGGCGCGGCTGGCCTGATAGCTGCACCCCGCGAGGGCCAGGCAAATGCCCAGGACCAGCGCGGCGCGACTCATAGCAGCGGCTTCCCCTCCATCCACGCGGGTGGGCGCAGACCAAAGAGGCTCAGCGCAGTCGCGGCGAGGTCTTCGATGCCGGGATCGCGTGCGTCGATCTTGCGATTCGCGAACAACACGCCGGGGACCAGCACAGGATCGACGCAGTGATCGCCGCTCCAGGCCTTCTGGTTGTCTTCGAGCACACGCGCGGCGACTTTGCCGACCGCGCCTTCCCACGAGCAGCGGTAGCCCTCGTTGTAGCCCACAATAAAATCCGGCGCAGCCTCGAGATACGGCCCGCGATAGAGCGATCCCGTCGCGTAAACCGCGCGGATCGGAGTCGCGCCATCTTCGTCGCGCAACGCAGCCAGCTTGCGAATGATCTCCTGCTTCAGCCGCGGCCCTTCCTGGCCGGCATCCACGATGCCCTGCGCCTCGCGACCCTCGATATTCAAGTAGAAGCCGCCCAAGCCTAGCGCATACGCCCGCGTCCGGCTCCAGTCCACGCCCTCGAAAAACGATCCGCTTTCCCGCCCGCCATTCTTCAAGTACAAGTAGCCGTTGTCGCGGAGCCATGCGTTAATGTTTACGCCCCGGCGAAACGCGCAGAAGCCGTGGTCCGAAAGCACGAACAGCGCGGTGCCGCTGTCGGCAAACAGCAGAGTCTCGCCGACCAGCATGTCCATCCGCCGGTACATCTCCTCGATCGCATCGGCATGCCGGTCGGCGGTGCACAGCCGGCGGTAAAACATGTGTTGTATGCGGTCGCTGGTATCGAAAACGCAAGCAACCACCCCGCGGCGCGTGCTCTCCAGCGCGTCGCGGAACATTGCCTGGCGCTCCTCGAAAATGCTGTAGGCCTGGCGCAGAAACGCGTCCTCGTCAATGACGCCCTCATTCAACGCCCAGGTGTCTTCGGCCATGCCGGCTGTCGCGTAGGAGCCCAGCAGGTTCGCCAGATACACCGCAAAGTACGGCGGATGGCTGATCGGCAGCGCCGGGTGTTCCGGATCGATGTTGATCGGCGACATGTAGAGGCTGAACTCCGGCGCGGTCTCCGTCACCAGAAAACGCGCCATGCCGATGGCCTTGGCGCCGATCGCGGTACGGAATGTGAGTCTCTGCCAGCTTGTGTATTCGCCCGGATCGAGCCGGCAATAGCGCCCTTGCACGCGCAGTTCGAACGCCCCGTTGTGCGGCGTCACCCGGAACGGAATTCGCATCGCAGGGTTGCCTTCCACGAATGTATCCAGGGGCCCTTCGATCTCGCCTTCCAACCCATCCGCGACGCGCCGCAGCGGGTAGCGGCTGCCGTTATCGTAAGTCGCTTTCGAGATGCGCGTAGTGAACTGCGAAAAGCTGCCCTGGGTACCCTTGAGATCCGGCGTGCACATCGCGGAGAGCAGCCTGCCATCGAACTTCTCCGGCGGAAATGTAATGGGCACGCGCAGGATGGTCGATCCAATGCCGTGCTCGCCCAAGATCTTCCAAAACGGCTGGCTTTTGCGGCGCAGTTCCAGCACGGGCCGCGAGAGCGGGATCCGCAGCCGCCCCAGTCGCAGAACGTGCTCCGGCTTTCCGACGCGCGCGGAGGAGAGCTGCGGCAGGTATGACTTCAAATTGCGGTCGAGGAAATCGAAGATGTTGTGCTTGGCCGGACTTACGCCCGTGGCGAAGGTGGACCATGCCACGGGCGACAGCGCGGGAAAGGTGGTGCGCAGCCGCGTGTAGCTGCCCTCCGCCGCTAGTCGCGCCAGATTCGGCAGCTTGCCTTCAGCCATTAAGCGCTCGGTCACCCGCGGATCGAGGCCGTCGAGCCCCAGGAAAATGATCTTCTTCACGCGCGCGTGCAGGAAGCCTTTGCGGCGGCGCACGGCGCGCCACGCCACGCGAAACGGCCACAGCAGGAACGAGAAGATGCTGAGGAGGAATCCAGCCACCAGTGTCAGAAATGAGCCGAGGAACGCGAAGCCGGCGCCTGGTCCGATGTAAGCCAGTTGCACGGCATGCGGCCCGGCATGCGGCGGAAAGTAAACCAGCGCCATCGCCGCGATGGCCAGAGCGTACTGAACCGCGGATGGTGGGGCAGGCGCTTTCGCCTGCCAAGCCCGCCCCTTCACCGCAGCTTGCCTCTCACGATGCGATCGGAGAGCGCGTATCGACAATACGTTTCTCCGACATTAATCCGCGACTTAGCCTTCAAGAAGGAATCGCACCGGCAGCTATCGAAAACTATCAGGACGTGCTTATCGGTGGCTGCCACGATTCATGTTAACGCAGGCACGCTGGTCTCAGCGTTCCACGCGATCGCAGAAAATCTCGCCATCTTGCCGAAACTCGCCGCGACCAAACGAACTGAACCGCACAAATCTGTGATAAAGTCGGGCCTTGCTATGACGCTGAACGGATACCTCATCAAGAGCACCATTGTGGCTGCGCTGGGCGGCCTGCTTTTTGGATTCGATACAGCGGTCATCGCGGGCACCACCCATGCGCTGACGGAAACCTACCATCTGACGACCGGCACGCTGGGGCTGACCGTCTCCGCCGCGCTGTGGGGGACGATTCTGGGCGCCATGTTCGCCGGCATTCCGGGCGACCGTTACGGCCGGCGCGACAGCCTCCGCGTGATGGCCATCCTGTACATGATCTCGGCCCTCGGATGCGCTTTCGCCTGGGACTGGTATTCGCTGGTCTTCTTCCGGTTCATCGGCGGCATCGGCGTCGGCGGCTCCTCCGTGCTCGGCCCGATGTATATTGCCGAGATCGCCCCGGCCAAGTGGCGCGGCCGCCTGGTGGGCTTGTTCCAGTTCAACGTGGTCTTCGGGATCTTGCTGGCCTATTTCTCTAATTTCATGATCGGGCTCGCGGAATTTGGCGCCGCCGAATGGCGCTGGAAGCTGGGTGTTTCCGGCATCCCCGCCGCGCTGTTCATGCTGATGCTCTTCGGCATTCCGCGCAGCCCGCGCTGGCTGGTGAAGAAGCGCCGCGTGCCGGAAGCTAGAGAGGTCCTGCGCCTCACCGGCGAGGAGAATTACGAAGCGGAGCTGCAGGACATCGTCACCTCCATCGACGCGGAGCACGGTCATGGCGACGAGCCGCTGTTCATCCGCAAGTACCGCGTGCCGATCTTTCTGGCGATTTCCATCGGCATGTTCAACCAGCTCTCCGGCATCAACGCGATTCTGTATTACCTGAACGACATTTTCATGCGAGCCGGCTTCAGCAAGACTTCCGGCGACCTACAAGCGGTGGCCATCGGCGCGACCAATCTGCTCTTTACGATGTTGGCCATGTCGCTGATCGACCGCATCGGCCGCAGAACGCTGCTCCTGGTGGGTTCGGTAGGGCTGGCCATCTCCCTGGCCGGAGTCGCCACCATCTTCGCCATTCACCGGCACGAGGAGCTGCTGGTCTGGCTGCTAGTCGGCTTCATTGCGTCTTTCGCGTTCTCACAAGGCGCCGTGATTTGGGTCTATCTCAGCGAGGTATTTCCAACCCGCGTGCGCGCCAAGGGCCAGAGCCTGGGCAGCCTCACGCATTGGGTCATGAATGCGCTGATTTCCGGCACGTTCCCGTCGATGGCCAAGGCTTCGGGTTCGGCGCCGTTTGTGTTCTTTTCCGCGATGATGGTGGTGCAATTCTTCGTGGTGCTGTTCACTTTCCCCGAGACCAAGGGGGTGACCCTGGAGGAGATGCAGAAGAAGATGGGGATTGCCTGACGCGAGTTTTGAAACGGTGCCCTTGCGGTCATATGCGGTCTGGTACTTCACTCCCATTCACTGGTGGCCCCCTGGACCTTACCGTACCGCGACAGGACAGAAACCACTTGCGGATGCGTCTGTACGGATTTATGATTCAGAACTGCGGCCCTAGGCTGACACGCTTTCTCGGGCGTTTTGTCGCGGAGGACGGGGCCGCCCACAGGAGATTGCCGAGTTGCTCTCCTGATGGCACTGAGGAGGGGATATGACCGAAGAAGCCTTCCTGCGGTACAGAAAGGCCGTAGTTGAACAGATGCCGGACTCGCCGTACAAGCGAGCGCTGCTCACCGCGATTCACACCAGAATGGCCGAGAGCGGGTGTTCCATTCCTAATGGATCGCTGGCGGAGTCGTCCGCTTCAACCGCACGAGAGTAATTCGCCGCACGGCAACCAGCGTGCCGTGTCACTGACCTATTCTTCCAGGGTAATCAGCTCGCCGTTTCGCAAGAGCCCGAAAGCCTGCGCAGGAGCGTTCCAGTTGCAATAGCCACATCTGGATTTGGCCGGAGTCCCTTCGATGCGTGTGATATACTTCCCCGCTAGCAGCCAAAAATCGATACCCGTGTAAGAAGAAAGGGGGGAATCGATGAAGCGAATCGTTAACGCGCTGGGTAAGCTTAGCTGGGCGAAGAAAGCGTACGCTGTTTTCGTGCTGTGCGCAACGACGGCGGTGGCCCTACCTGCGCAGACTTTCACCACGCTGTTCAGCTTCGACCGCATTGACGGTGCATACCCTCAGGCAGCGCTGGTCCAGGGCACCGACGGGAATTTCTACGGGACAACCGGGATGACGGGCGGGGCCAACGGCGGGGGCACGGTCTTCAAAATCACCCCGAGTGGCACGCTGACGACGCTATACAACTTCTGCGCCCAAATTAGCTGCACGGACGGCGATTACCCCATCGCGGGGCTGGTCCAGGCCCCCAATGGGGACTTCTACGGGACAACGATAGAGGGCGGGGCCTACGGTTACGGGACGGTCTTCAAAATCAGCCCGTCTGGCACGCTCACGACGCTATACAGCTTCTGCTCACAGAGCGGATGCTATGACGGCGAGGGCCCTGTGGAACTCGTCCGCACCACAAACGGGGACTTCTATGGGACAACCTACGGTGGCGGGACCGCCGGCGGTGGCACGTTCTTCAAAATCACCCCGAGTGGCACCTTGACGACGCTATACAGCTTCTGCTCCCAAAGTGAGTGCACGGACGGCGCGAGCCCCGAGGGGCTGGTCCAGGCCCCCAATGGGGACTTCTACGGGACAACCAACGGCGGCGGGGCCTACGGTTACGGGACGATCTTCAAAATCAGCCCGAGTGGCGCGCTGACGACGCTGTACAGCTTCTGCTCACAAAACGGATGCCCGGATGGCTATAACCCCTGGGGGCTAGTGCAGGCCACCAACGGGGACTTCTACGGGACAACCCTAGACGGCGGAGCCAACTGCGTCCAACACACCCCCTTCGGCTGTGGGACGGTCTTCAAGATTACTCCAAGTGGCACGCTGACAACGCTAGTCCGGTTCTGCTCGGAAAGCGGGTGCACGAACGGCGGGCTTCCCTACGCAGGGCTGGTCCAGGCCACCGACGGAAATCTGTACGGCACAACCGGGGACTATGGCGGGAGAGGTGCAGGTGGGACGATCTTCAGAATCACGCCCAGTGGCACGTTGACAACGCTATACCGTTTCTGCTCCCAAGTCGGGTGCCCGGACGGCCAACAGCCCGTGGCGGCGCTGCTCCAGGGCACCAATGGGGACTTCTACGGAACAGCGGGCCGCAGCGGGGCTTACGGCTATGGGACAGTTTTCAGCCTGTCAGTCGGTCTTGGCCCATTTGTGGAACCACAGACCACGTCCGGCAGCGTGGGAGCGACCGTCAAAATTCTAGGGACCGATCTGACCGGCGCCACCAGCGTCAGCTTTAACGGCACAGCGGCTGTCTTCAAGGTTGTTTCGAGTTCCTTGATCATCACCACCGTGCCCACCGGCGCGAGCAGTGGAACAGTCCAAGTGGTGACGCCCGGCGGCACGCTTTCGAGCAACGTGGCGTTTCGTGTGCTGCCATAGAGGCAGGGACGCCGAACTGAAGTTCGCCGCAGCACGCTGAAGCATGCGCCACGGGGGTGCTCCTATAATGGAGAGAGTGCGATTCCTCCCAGCGCTTGTCCTGCTATCCGCGCTCTCCTTTGCCGACGTACGCAACTGCGTCTGCGACATCTCCAATGCCGAAAGCATGGCCAAGCGCGAATGCGGGCTGTGCCGCGAAGCTGAGAAGCAGCCGCAAGATACACCGGTTTTCTTCTTGAAAGACATCAATCCGAACAAGCCCCATCGCTGGCTGGCGCTGCCCAGAGTCCATACGCACTCGCTCGCCGATCTGACCCCCGCGCAGCGTCTCGCGCTGTGGACCGCCGCCATCGCCAAAGCCAGGGACACTTGGGGCGACCAGTGGGCGCTGGCCGCCAACGCCGATGTCCGCCGCACGCAGTGCCACGTCCACCTGCACATTGGCAAGCTGCTGGACGGCGTCGAAACCCAAGACTTCATTCTGGTGGATGGCCCCGCCGATATTCCGGTCCCGCACGATGGTGGCGGCATCTGGATTCATCCTGTAAGCGGAAAACTGCACGTCCACCTGGGCGAAGAAGCTCCTGAAACGCTGCTCATGAGGTAACCCATGCTGCTCGAAATCGCGAAACTCCCCACGGCTGAGAACTCCGTCATCCAGCTTCATCCCACCGATAACGTGGCCATCGCGCGCGTGCCCGTTTCCGCCGGCTCTGAATTGAAGGTGGAGGGCCAGGCGCTAACTGCACGCGAGTCGATACCCGCCGGTCACAAAATCGCGCTCGCACACATTCCGCAGGGCGGGATCGTGCGCCGCTACGGCCAGATCATCGGCCGCGCCAGCCAGTCCATCGCGCCCGGCAGCCACGTACACACGCACAACCTGGCATTCGAAGAGCTGCATTTCAATTACGAATTCCCGGCTGGCGAAATTCCGCTCCCCGAGCGGCGCACCACTCCGACCTTCCTCGGCTATCGGCGCCAGGATGGCTCGGTGGGCACGCGCAACTATATCGCGGTGGTAGCAGCCAGCAATTGCGCGGCGCACACCGCCGAATTGATCGCCCGCAGTTTCGACGGGGAATCGCTTCCGCCCAACGTGGATGGCGTCGTCGCATTTCCCCACGGCGAAGGCTGCGGCCACACCATCGGCCCGGATACCGAGCAACTGCGCCGTACCTTGGCCGGCGTACTCGCGCATCCCAATGTGTCGGCCGCGGTGATTCTGGGACTGGGCTGCGAGGTCAACCAGATCAGTCATTATCTCGGCCCCAACGCTCCTCGCGATAGCCGCCTGGTTGGCATGACGCTGCAATCAAGCGGCGGGACGCGTGGCGCAGTCGAAGCGGCGCGCACCGAGATCGCCCGCCTGATCGAAGGATGCGCCGCCGAACACCGCGTGGAAGTGCCCGCTAACCGCATCGTGCTGGGGCTGAACTGCGGTGGCTCGGATTCTTTCTCCGGCATCACCGCGAACCCGGCGCTGGGCGTCTGCTCCGACATGCTGGCGGAGATCGGTGCCACTTCGGTGCTGGCGGAAACCACTGAGATCTTCGGCGCCGAGCATCTGCTGGTGCGCCGCGCGCGAAATCGCCAAGTAGCTGAAAAACTATTGAGTTTCGTAGGAGGGTATAAGGATTACTTGAGGCGATTTCACGGCAGTTTCGACGATAATCCCTCCCCCGGAAACAAAGAGGGCGGCCTGACCAACATCATCGAGAAATCGCTGGGTGCGGTGGCCAAGGCGGGCACTTCCCCGCTGACCGATGCCGTGGATTACGCCGAGCCGCTGCGCACGCCCGGCTTTGTCTTCATGAACACTCCGGGCTACGATCCGGTCTCGCTGACCGGGTTGGCGGCGGGCGGCTGCAACCTCATCGCCTTCACCACCGGCCGCGGCAGCGCCATCGGATTCCCATCGGTTCCCGTGCTCAAGATCGCTAGCAATAGCAACACCTATCGCCGCATGCAAGACAACATGGATATCAACGCCGGGGCCATCGCCGATGGCGACAAATCTGTCCAGGAAGTCGGCCGCGAGATTTTCGAGATGCTCCTGCGCGTGGCATCCGGCCAGAAGACTTGCGCTGAGCGCCTTGGCCATCACGAGTTTGTGCCGTGGCGCATTGGCCCGGTGCTGTAGGCCTAAACCACAGCCCAAACCCCGGCCCGGGCGGGCCAGCAAAACCACCAGCGACTAGCCACCAACCACCAGCCACGGCAAGCAATACTTGCCCCGCGTCGTCCACGCCGATTCGCTACAATAGCGTCTGATGTCTCGATTGCCGCTCTGCATCGCCCTGCTGGCCTCTGTCCTGCTCTCCGCTCCCGGAGCCGAAGAAAAAAAATCCGCGTGGGACAAGCCGACCTTTGAAGCGTACGTGCGCCACCTGAACGTCTGGGGCCCCCAGATCAAGGTGGAGATCGGCGAGCCCAAGCCATCGCCGATGCCCGGATTCTCGGAGGTAAATGTGCATGCCTCGGCCGGTGGCGCCAGCGCCGACTTTCCATACTACGTCTCCAAGGACGGTCAAAAGGTCGTGCAGGGCAAAGTCTACGATATCTCGCAAAACCCCTTCAAGCCCGAGCTCGACAAGCTGAAGACCGATCTCGAGCCCAGCTTCGGCACTCCCGGCGCGAGCGTAGTGCTGGTCGAGTTCAGCGATTTCGAGTGTCCGATGTGCAAGGAGGAAGCCAAGATGCTGCGCGACAACCTCCTCAGCACCTACCCCAAACAGGTGCGCTTCTATTTCATGACATTCCCACTCGATCAGATTCATCCGTGGGCCCGCGCCGCGGCTATCGCCGGTCGTTGCATCTTCCGCCAGAACGCAAATGCATTCTGGGATTATCACGACTGGATCTTTGCGCATCAGGATGAAATCAAGCCCGACAACCTGAAGGACAAGGTCTTGGAGTTCGCCAAGGGCAAGGAGATCGACGCGCTGCAATTGACCCGTTGCATGGACAACAAGGAGACCGACGCCGAGATAAATAAGGTGCAGCAGGAGGGCAAGGACGTCGCTGTGAGCGCCACCCCCACGTTGTTCGTCAACGGCCGCCCGTTGGTGGGGCGCGTGGATTGGCCCACGCTGCGCAGCGTGATCGATTACGAAATCGACTATCAAAAGATCGCCCACAATGCCGGCGAAGACTGCGGTTGCGAAGTGAAGCTCCCCGCCCCGAAGTTGAATTAACAGAATGCTGAAAAAGTTCGAACACCGCTTGCTGACGCGCGCGGCTCTGACTGCCGCGCTGTGCTCTTTCGCGATCGCCTGCGGCGCCTACGCCGCCTCCGCGACCATCGACTCCGATCGTTTCCTGGACGATGTCAAGTTCCTGGCCTCGAAGAACCTGAAAGGACGCGGCACCGGGACGCCCGAGCTTGAAAAGGCCGCCGCTTTCATCGCGGACCATTTTCGCTCGTTCGGTCTACAGCCGATCGACGGCCGCAGCTATTATCAGGCCTTCAGCGTGACTACCAATGCCAAGCTGGGCCCGGACAACCGCTTTGCGTACACGGCGGACGGAACCCGCGTGGCGCTCTCCTCCGACGAGTTCATCCCCGTCAACTTCTCCGCGCGCGCCAAGATGCGCGGCCCGGTGGTCTTCGCCGGATACGGCATCACGGCTCCCGAATACAGCTACGACGACTACAAGGGCATCGACGTCCACGACAAGATCGTGCTGATCCTGCGCCATGAGCCCCAGGAGTTCGACGAGAAGAGCATTTTCGCGGGCAAGATCTACACGCAGCATGCGCAGTTCTGGAGCAAAGCCTCGAACGCCAAGATGCACGGCGCCAGTGGCGTGATTCTGATGAATGATCGCGCTGCCCACCCCGGCGAGGCCGATGAGCTGGAGAGGTTTGCCTCGGTCGCCGGACCGGGCGACGCCGGCATTCCGTTTGTGCAGATCCGCTCCGACATCGCCGAACGCTGGTTTGCGCTGGCCGGCAAGAGCCCCGAAGAGATTCAGAAAGGGATCGATCAGGACTTGCAGCCGCGCTCCTTCGCTTTCCCGAATACCGTGGTGGTCGACGCGAACCTGGATGTGGAGCGCATCGTCAAGACCGTTCACAACGTGGCAGGCTACCTGCCTGGGCTCACCGATGAATATGTCGTGATCGGCGCGCACTACGATCATCTGGGCTTGGGCGAACAATACTCGCTCGCGCCGTCGCTGGCCGGCACCATACATCCCGGCGCCGACGACAACGCTTCCGGTACGGCCGGCGTGATCGAGCTGGCCCGCTGGTTCTCCACGCAGCCGAAACAAAAACGTGGCATTTTGTTTCTGAGCTTCGCCGGCGAGGAGCTGGGACTGTTAGGCTCTAGCTACTACGTCAACCATCCCGCGTTTCCGCTGGACAAAGACGTGGTCATGATCAACATGGATATGATCGGGCGCGTACGGGATGGCAAGGTCTTCATCGGCGGAGTCGGCACCGGCACGACATTGAAAAAGTTACTTGAAGAAATCACGCCCAAGTATGGCCTGCACATCGATTACTCCGAAGCGGGCTATGGCTCGAGCGATCATACGTCGTTCACCACCAAGCAGGTTCCCGTGCTTTTCTTCTTCTCCGGGCTGCACGCGGACTATCACAAGCCCAGCGACACCTGGGACAAGATCGATGCGCCGGATGCCGCCAAGCTGCTGCAGATGGTCGCGGAGGTCGGCGAGGATTTACGGGAGGCTTCCGATCGGCCGCTCTTCGTGCGCGTGAAAGAACCGGACCACGGCGATGCCTCCGGCTCCTCGTCGGGAGGCGGAGGCTACGGTCCCTATTTCGGCAGCATTCCGGATTTCGGCGAAAACACAAAAGGCGTGAAGTTCGCCGACGTCCGCGAAGATTCGCCCGCCGCCAAAGCCGGTTTCAAGGCCGGCGACATCATGGTAGAGTTCGACGGTAAACCCATCCAGAATCTCTATGATTTCACGTATGCGCTGCGCGCCAAGAAACCCGGCGATGAAGTGATGGTGAAAGTCATACGCGGCGACCAACCGGTCGAGGCCAAGGTGCTGCTGACAAAGCGGAAGTGATCTCTGAGCGCAGCAAGGGGCAAGCTAAGTAGTCGGCGCCTACATGTATTCCATCGTATTGGATACCAACGTGGTCATCTCCGCGCTACGATCCCGGCGCGGCGCATCCTTCGCCATCTTGCGCCAGATCGGCGAAAGTTGGGTGCCGTTGATCTCAGTGCCTCTCGTTCTTGAATATGAGGCCGTCGGCAAACGTGAGGCCGAACGTCTGGGGCTTCCTGCGAGCACAGTCGATAGCATCGTGCGGGCATTCTGTTTCGTAGGTCGTGAAACCGATGTTTACTTCCGCCTTCGCCCGTTTCTTCCGGACCCAGACGACGAGTTTCTCCTCGAACTATCCGTGGCCGGCCGCGCGGACGCCATTGTTACGCACAACGTCCGGCATTTTGCCGGCGCGGAGCAAGTCGGCATTCGGGTGATGACACCTCGCGAGTTTTTGAGGACAATAGAGGGAGAGGGGACATGAGCAAGAGCATCTCCGTGCCCGAAGAATTGTACAACAAGGCTGCCGAACTTGCCGCCAGGGACCACGTCTCCGTGGAGGAGTTCGTGTCCGGCGTTCTAGCAAATCGCCTCGCCAGCCGCGAGTACATCGAGGCACGGGCGAAGCTCTTCAATAGAGAGGAGTTCGAGCGAGCCTTGAACGAGATCCCAGACGTAGAACCTGAGGAGCACGATGGCCTCTAATTCATGACTTGCAAGCCCTGCTTCTCCAGTCCCACCGACGCAGCGCCGCGCATAAGTTACACGCCGTCTTCAAACCGGCAACTCATCAAGAGTTGTCAACCGATCGGGACCCGATCTGATAGAGCGAGTCCGTGTCCGCCACCTCGGCAGTGAGGTCTCCTCCCGCGCGAGTTGGCGTGAGGGAAACCTGCAAGCCTACCTTCTTATAACGGAAGAAGTGGCCGTAGACCGCGACTCCCATGCGGATCAGCCATTTCGTGCTAAAAGACAGCTTCCGGCGATTCACCGCATCGGCTGAAAGCCCGTTGCCGGCGTAGACCTGACGGAAAGCCAGGCACGCGAAGATGTAGGTGATCTTCCCGCCCAGGGGCCAGGAGGAAGCCCATCCGCGCCGAACCCTTCGGATAGACTCACGGAGGGAATAGAAGGCATCCCAGCACTTCCGGTTCTCCGCCGCCCATTGATCTCGCGGCAGCGCCGGATGGCGAATGACCTCCAACTGGGAGAGCGGCTTCAGCCAGAACTCGTCGTGCAACAGCTCAAACCGATGTTTGGGAACGTACCCAGGTTTATCGCGGTGCTTCCGGTCATTGACCAGCTCGTAGTAATCCTTCGTGCCCGGAAACGGGTTGTAGAGGGTGAACTGCGCCAGGAGCGTGCCCGAATCGATGGCAAATCGGCGCATGCCGCGGATGGTGTCGATAGTGTCCGATTCCAGCCCGCATATGATGGAGCTGAGAACCAGGATGCCGTGATCCTGTATCCCGCGGATCGTGTCGACCATCTGTTGCCCGGCGGGATTCCACTTCTTGTTCGCAGCGTCGAGTCCTTCCTCCGAAAAAGACTCCACGCCGATCAGAGCCGCGCGAATGCGCATCTTGTCGTGCATGGCCGTCAGGTAGTCCTCATCCGACAGCACCTCGGCTGTCATTTGCGTCAGGCCAAAGACGTCGCGCGGCACACGCCGGCCGTATTCGTCAAAGAAGCGTAGGCGCTGTTCGCGAACCAACTCCAGTTGCCGCTTCTTTTCGGGGCTGGGCTCCCGCGCGATGCGTGCCAGAGTCGCAGGAGTGAAATTATCGTCCGCGAAGGCGATTTGACGGAAACCTAGACCGTGCAATTCTATAACCTCTTCGATAATCTTGTCCGCTAGCCGCAGGCGGGGCTGGCGTCCCTCGGTCACCCATACCGAGCAAAACGAGCAGTTTTCCGGACAGCCCACCACGGTCTGAACCGTGGCGAACATGTACTTGCCCGGGTCGATCAGGTCCCAGCGCGCCTTTTGCAGGGCTTCGCCTGCAACCCGGCCGCCGTCATATCGCGGTTGGAGTTTGCCGCGCAGCGCGTCGTTGACCACTCGGCCCCAGATCGTGTCCCCGTTCCCCGTCACGACTGCATCCGCGCCCATGCGAAGCGGTTCATCCGGAAAAATCGTGCAATGGATACCGCCCATGATCACTTTCGCGCCCCGCGTTTTCGCTTCCCGCAGGACCCGGTAACCGGCGGTGCAGTTTCCACTGCTGATGCCGATCCCCACGATGTCCCCAGGCCCGAGCATGCCGGCATGGAATCTGGTGAGCGTCTCATCCACCAGCACGGGATCGCCGCACACCTCCGCTGGAGTAGCGCCGGCCAGAACGTAAAGCCATCGAGGCGTGAAGAAACTGCATCCGGTGGTACATATGGCTGGGTTTACTAGAACTACACGCGGCATCCATCCTCCTGTGCACGGATCAGATTTGCAAGCAAGTATACACTATCCGGGCGGCCCCAGCGTCCGTATTTCTGTATACTAGTTGCACCCACAGTGGAAGGGACCGCCGCTTCGATGAGCAGCCCGCAGTTCAATGACGAGACGCAAACATTCGCCGTGCCTCTCCCCGAGACATTCGCCGGACGGCGCTACCAGGTGAAACGGTTGCTAGGGGAGGGAGGCCAGAAGGAGGTGCTCCTGGCTCGGGATGTCAGCCTCGATCGCGATGTGGTGATCTCGCTGCTGAAACCCGGCGGTGGCGACGTCAGAAGTAAAGACCGGCTGTTGCGCGAGGCCGAGGCGCTGGGCCGCTTAGGCGATCATCCGAATATAGTCACCATATATGACATCGGCGACGAGGCCGGCCGGCCCTACATCGTCTGCCAGTACGTGCAAGGTGGAACGGTGGCGGAGTTGCTGAAGAGCTGCGAAGGCCGCCGGCTGCCTTTCGAGGAAGCCATCCAAATCGCGCTCCAGGTGTGTCACGCCCTGGCCCATGCGCATCGCGCCGGTATCGTGCATCGCGACCTGAAGCCCAGCAACATCTGGCTTACGCAAGAGGGCGTCGTCAAGCTCGGCGATTTCGGGCTCGCACTGCGCATGGACTCCTCCCAGATCAGCATGCAGGGCATGCTCGTGGGCACGCCCGCTTATATTTCGCCGGAACAGGCAGAAGGCCGGGCCGCAGGACCCGCCAGCGACCTGTATGCTCTGGGAATCGTGCTTTATGAGATGCTGGCCGGGCGGCAGCCTTTCGTGGGTGACAATCTGGTGGGCATCGTCTGGCAGCACATCAATACGCCGCCAGTGGCGCCCTCCTGGCACAATCCCGAGATACCGGCTCAAGTCGAATCTCTCATTCTGCGGCTGCTGGCCAAATCGCCCGCCGAGCGCCCGTCTAGTGCGGCCGACGTGGCGGAGACATTAGCGGGTATTGCCGGCTCCAAATCCGCGCTGGCGGAGCGCGTGGTCCAGCGCGCCACGTCTCTTTCGGGCATAGCATCCGGCATATTTGTGGGTCGCGAGCCGGAACTGCGGCAGCTCCAATCCGCGCTGCAAGACGCGCTGCAGGGACAAGGCGGTCTCCGGATGCTGGTGGGTGAGCCGGGTAGCGGAAAGACACGCACCACGGAGCAACTGGTTACTTCCGCCCGCTTACAGCATTTCCAGGTATTGCAGGGGCGGTGTTACGAAGGTGAAGGCGCTCCCGCATTCTGGCCGTGGGTGCAAATGATCCGATCGCATCTGGACGCTTGCAATCCGGCTGAGGCGTTGGCCGACAAATCCGGCGCTGCCGCGATTGCGGAGGTTGTTCCTGAAATTCGCGCGCGAACGGGTGTGCTGGAAGCACCGCCGCCCCTGGAGCCCGCACAGGCACGGTTTCGCCTCTTTGAAAGCGTCACTACTTTTCTAAAGAACGCCAGCCGCACCAAACCACTGCTGCTGATCCTGGATGACTTGCATTGGGCGGATGCGCCCAGCCTGCTGCTCCTGGTCTTTCTAGCCCGCGAGCTTCGATCCGCCCGAATACTGGTGGTCGGAACGTTTCGGGATATCGCCCTGGCGAGGCATCATCCGCTGGCGCGCGCGCTGGGCGACCTGGCGCGGCTGGGCGTAGGCGACCGCATCCCGTTGGGCGGGCTCTCCGAAGCCGATGTCGCGCGATGCATCGAGATCTCTACCAGAAGCGCGCCGTCGCCGGCGCTGGTCAAATCCGTTTACGCCCAGACCGAGGGCAACCCGTTCTTCGTGAGCGAGGTGATCAAGCTGCTGACCTCGGAAGGCAGACTGAAAGCCAAGGGAGAGGCCAGTACCTCAGGCATACTAATGCCCCAGAGTGTGCGCGAGGTCATTGGGCTGCGGCTGAATCACCTTTCGGAGGATTGCAACAAGGCTCTGGCAACGGCGTCCGTCGTGGGTTCGGAATTCACCGTGAGTGTGCTGCAACGGGTGAGCGACCTGCCCGCGGACCGGTTGCTGGAAGTACTGGACGAGGCTGTCGCCGCGCGCGTCGTCAACGAAGTGCCGCAGGCGGCGGGACGGTTCACCTTCTCGCATGCTTTGATCCGCGAGGTGCTGTATGAGGAATTGGGGGTAAATCTCCGGGTGCGCCTGCATCGCCGGGCCGGCGCCATCCTGGAAGAGATGTACGCGTTCGAATTGGACCAGCATCTTGACGAACTGGCCAATCATTTTCTTCGGGGCGCGGCGGGCGGCGATGTGGACAAGGCCATCGAGTACGCCATCCGCGCTGGCCGGCGGGCATCCAGCCGGACCGCCTATGAAGAGGCTGCAGCCCATTACGAGCGGGCGCTGGAAGCGCTCGAGGCCCATCGGCAGGGTAATGAGATCCGCCGCTGTGAGCTGTTGCTGGCGATCGGAGACGCCCTTAAAAAGGCCGGCGACATCGCTCGGGCGGGTGAGATTTTGGAGCGCGCGGCGGATTGCGCCCGCCGGTCGGCGCAGTGGGAATCGTTGGCCCTCGTAGCGTTGACGATGGCAGGCCTTTTGCCCACCTCCGGCACAACCGACGATACCCCCCTCCGGCTGCTACTGAACGAAGCGCTCGGCAAATTGCCACCCCAAGATAGCGCCATCCGAGCCAGCGTGCTGGCCCAGTTGTCGGCGTCCCTGTACTACCCACTCGAGCGCCGCGTGCCGCTTAGCCTGGAGGCAGTGGAAATGGCCAGGCGCGTCGGCGATCCCAAGGCGCTCATCACTGCCCTTTACTGCCGGCACAGCGCCTTGATATTGACCGACGATCTGGAGGAGCGGCGGCAGGCCGCTTTGGAGATGCTGCGTATCGCGGAATCGGTTGGGTCCAGGGAGACCATGCTGCGAGCCTGGTATCGGCTGATTGTCGACGCCATGGAGATGGGGGATATGCGTGCGTTGGATGAGGCCATCGAAACCTATGCGCGCCTGGCCGGAGAGATCCGGCAGCCTTCGTATCTGTGGATGGTGCCTTTTTTCCGCGGCAATAAGGCTCTGCTGCAAGGACGCTTCCAGGAGTGCGAGCGCCTGGCGCAGGAGGCGCAGGCCATCGCGAACCGCGTCGAGGACCGCATCGTTCCCATGTTTCTGGCTAGTCAGATGACGCTGCTGCGCGTGGAACAGGGCCGCGCCGCGGAACAATTGCAACCGGTTGAGACCATTATTCAAAAATACCCGATGATCCCCGGCAACCGGTCGACCCTCGCTTATCTTTATGCTCATCTGGGCCGGCTGGAGGACGCGCGTAGAGAACTGGAGCGGGTCGCGGCCAACAACCTCGCAGGCTTTCCTCGTGAAGGAAGCTGGATTGTTGTGCTTGCCAGTCTGTCCTGGGTCTGCTGGGCGGTGAAACACGCTCCACTAGCCGGCGTCATCTATCCGTTGCTGCTACCTTACGCCACGCGCAACATCACGACGGGCAATGCCGGTGTCGGCTGCGGGTCCGTGTGGCGGGGGCTGGGGCTCTTGTCCGCCAGCATGTCGCGCTGGGATGAGGCGATCCATCACTTCGAGGAAGCCATTCAGATGAACCGCAGGATGGGCGCGCGCCCCTTCGAGGCGGGCTCAAAGCACGAACTGGCTGAGGTGCTGCTCGCTCGCGGCGCCCCTGGCGATCGCGAGCGCGCGATGCGGCTGGACGATGAAGCTCTCGCCGCCGCTATGGAACTCGGGGCAGCGGGTCTCGAGAAGAGGATTAATCTGACCAAGTCCCAGGCGCATTGAAGAGTCCTGTGACGCACGCTTTTAGCGTGCCGCGGCGAACTTCAGTTCGCCGCCAAGGTGGGGCAGGCGCTTTCGCCTGCCAACGTCGACCCCTCTAATACTTAGGCACCGTGGGATCTACCCGATCGCTCCACGCCAGAATCCCGCCCTTCATATTCCTGGCGCGAAACCCCGCTTTCTTCAAAAAATCGACGGCCTTGGCGCTGCGCATCCCGCTCTTGCAGTGCGCCACAATCTCATCCGCGGTGTTCAGTTCATTCACACGCTTCGGCAGTTCGCCCAGCGGAATCAGCTTAGCGTAGGGGATATGGCAGATCTGGTATTCATGCGGCTCGCGTACGTCGATCAGGACGAACGGGTCGCCGCGATCGATCTTGGCCTTCACTTCCACCGGATCGATGTCGCCTTCAAAAACCTGTTCCACTGCGGCCTCCTGTTTAGGGATACCACAGAACTGCTGGTAGTCGATCAGTTTGGTCACCGTAGGATGATCGCCGCACACCGGGCATTCCGGATTCTTGCGCAGCTTCAACTCGCGGAAACGCATCGCCAGCGCATCGTACAGCAACAGCCGGCCCACCAGCGGCTCGCCGATGCCCAGGATCAGCTTTACCGTTTCGGTGGCCTGAATCAGCCCGATCGTGCCCGGCAGAATTCCCAGTACGCCACCCTCGGCGCAACTCGGCACCAGCCCTGGCGGCGGCGGCTCCGGATACAGGCAGCGGTAGCACGGCCCACCCTCGTAGGCGAACACGGTCGCCTGCCCTTCGAATCGGAAAATCGAGCCATACACGTTCGGCTTCCTCAGCAGCACGCAAGCGTCGTTCACCAGATAGCGCGTGGGGAAATTATCAGTGCCATCCACGACGATGTCGTAGTCCCGCAGAATGTCGAGCGCATTCTCACTCGAAAGCGCCACTTCGTGCTTGTCGATCTGGACGAACGGATTGATCTCGCGCATGCGGTCCGCGGCCGAATCCAGCTTCTTACGGCCCACGTCGCTGGTGCCGTGGATCACCTGACGCTGCAGGTTGGTGAAATCGACCACATCGAAATCCACGATGCCGATACGGCCAACTCCGGCGGCGGTCAAATATAATCCCAGCGGCGCGCCCAACCCGCCGGTCCCAACCAGGAGCACCTTGGCGGCCTTCAGCTTGAGCTGGCCTTCCATGCCAACCTCCGGCATGATCAGGTGCCGGCTGTAGCGCAGAATCTCGTCCTTGGACAGCGCATCCGTGGCTGGCTCAGGCGGCGCCGCGACGGAACCTCCGGCGATGCTCGGCACGATCGAAACCGTGTCGCCATCCTTCACCGGCGTGGCGTCCTTCTGCAAATAGCGTATGTCTTCGTCGTTCAGGTACACGTTGACAAAGCTGCGCAGCTTGCCTTCGTCGTTGAAGAGCTGCCGCCGCAGATCCTGATATTGCGTGGTAAGGGCGCTCAGCACCTCGCCCACCGTCGCGCCGCTCAGCTCGACGGAATCCTGTTTGCCTGCGTACTGCCGCAGGGGCGTGGGAATCAAAATTTTGGCCATTTCAGTAACTCAACTCCTCGCGTTCCGCCTTGGTTTGCTCCGCGTCCGGCAGCCAGCTATTGGCGTGATCGAATGCGCCGTTCCGCACGGAGAGCACTACAAAAGAATACCAGGGACACGAGTTCTTCAGATCGGTTTCCGAGAAGTAGGCGTCGCAGTCGGGATGCGAATGGTAGATGCCCACCAAGTCCATATTGCGGCTGCGCGCTTCTTTGTCGGCGCGAAGCAAATCCTCGGGCCGCAGCTCGTAGCGCCGTTCGCGGGCGCCCTCATACGCGTTCTCTAGCGGCAAGGCGATGCGGACGGTCTTTTGCCCGTCCTCGACAGATCCAAGCATGGCCCCGCAGCATTCGTTGGGATACGCCGCGCCCGCGTGGGCCACCATCTCCCGCCAGGCGTCCGGTTCGATGCGAATCATTCCTCGTCCCAGAAATGATCGCTGAGGTACTTCTCGGCGCTGTCGCAGAGCATCGTCACGATCATGCCGGTGCGGCCTTCCGCCTGCAGTTCCCGCGCAATCTGTAACGCCGCAACCACGTTGCAACCGGAAGAAATCCCCACCAGCAGCCCCTCTTCGCGCGCCAGGCGCCGCACCATCGCGTAGGCTTCCTCGGTATCCAGCCAGATATTGCCGTCGGCGAGCGTCGGATCGTAAATGCCAGGCACGATTGCGGTGGGCATGTGCTTCAATCCTTCCAGACCGTGGAAGCTGCTGGAAGGTTGACTGGAGTAGCATTTCACGTGCGGCAGATCGCGATGCAGGCGGCGGCTCACGCCCGTGAACGTGCCGCTAGTACCCATGGCTGCCACGAAATGCGTCAGCAGGCCGCTGGTTTGTTCGATGATCTCGTGGCCGGTGGTCTCGAAATGCGCTTTCCAGTTCGCCGGATTGTTGTACTGGTCGGGGTAAAAGTAAAGGTCGGGGTCCGCCTCGTAAATCTGGCGGCATTTGAGAATGGCCCCATCGGAGCCCTCGCCCGGATCGCTGAAAACCATCTCGGCGCCGTAAGCTCTCAGAATGCGCTTGCGCTCGATCGAAGCGTTGGCGGGCAGGCACAGCTTCACCCTGTATCCGCGCGCCGCGCCGATCATCGCATAAGCGATGCCGGTGTTGCCGCTGGTGGCATCCAGAATGGTGCGATCGGCGTGCAGGCGGCCGGAGCGCTCGCCGTCCAGAATCATGTTGAGCCCGGCACGATCCTTGACCGAGCCGCCAGGATTGAAATACTCCGCCTTGGCGTAGATCGCGACCCCGGGCACGTCGCGGCCGATCTTTTCCAACCGCAGCAGCGGTGTATTGCCGATGGTGGAAAGAAGTTGCTGCGCCTGCGTCCGCAGAAGATTCGGGATCGGGACCAATTGTGCCATAGACACTACGTTGGATTAGCGAACGGCGCCCTTGGATGCAAGTTCCTATCTGGATGCACCAGAAGGGTTTGCCATTCGCCCATTGTACCATCCCGGTAAACCCTGTCAAGATTAGGGCGATTGCGCGTCGCAGGCACTCCTGCCGGCGGTGGGGCAGCCAATCCTGGCTGCCGCCAGGCTTTCAGCCGGCGACTGGATTCCCGCCCAGCCCGAAGTCGCCTGCCAGGTCGGTTTGGTGGGACTAACTTCGGCGCGCCTGAACGGCGGTTCCGTTCGCGCTCAATTCTTGCTCCGCTCTAAGCCAGTGCTCTTCGTGCGTTCCTTCGGGACAGCCGTTTTCTTGCCAGTGCGCGTAAGCCAGCGCGGCAATGTCTTCGTGCGTGGGGTGACTGGATACTGCTAGCGGTTTATGAGCCATCCGCGTCGCTTGTTTTGCCATAGCAATCTTCCTTTCCTGTGGGGCGGACTCGGGTCCGCCCCTGCCTGTGGATCAAGTGCCTTACCTTCAGGCCGCTACTGTCGCGGCGATCTGATGGAACGTCGAATTACCAACTTCGTAAGCCTGAACCCTCGGAGTGCCTTCGACGAACTTATTCAGGTTTCTCATAACTTCCGTAAAGCCGGTCCTGGCGTAGGCCTCGGCATTTTCCTTCTTATCCCACAAGCTGATCCCGACCGCTTCCGTGCCATCCGGAGCGAGGAAAGTAAGTTCGCCTTGAAAGCCTGCTTGCTTTCGAAGAGTCGGAATGGTTTCGTCCTCGATCTGCTTGGTGAATGCCACGGAGCTGTTGGGCTTGAGGCGAATAGATACGTTACGAGCAAACATTGTCAACCTCCTCGGTTGTAGTTTGGCTAAGAGGAAAAAAGAGAGAATCTCAGATTGCCTGACTTAGATCAGAAGATCTGATGAGTGCAGCAGAATTGCTCAGTCACCACCTAGTGTGGGCTGCTGCAACATGCATGTCAAGCGGAAATACACAATATTTCCAATAACTTGCCGCGTGCGCTCATTCTAATCGACTTCCATTTTGGAAGAGAGTTTCGAAACTCTTGGCGATCGGAATTCGGCCGATCTTTAACGGACAAGTGATGGCCGAAATTACCGACTTATCGAATAGATGCGTAGCGCCCGAACTCACGCTCGGGGCCGCCCAAGCTGTTTTTGAGAAAGCGGCCCCCGCAGCCCGAAGCCTCTCGCTACAATACCCTGAGTGATCCAACCGGTGAATGGCGGGCGGCAACTGCTCGACGAGATCGAGAACACGCCCTGCCCCGCTCCGCGCCTGTGGTGGCTCGGCCACAGCGGCTTCGCGCTGAAGTACCGCCAAGCCATCATGTACGTGGATCCGCTGCTTTCCGCCGGCTGTCCTAACCGGCTGGTGGCGCCTCCGTTCGCGGGCGAAGAAATCACGCATGCCGGCCTGGTCTTGTGTACGCACGCGCATGCCGGCCATCTGGACCCCGCCACCACGGCCGCCATCCTGGCCGCGTCGCGCCGCGCCAAGGTCGTAATTCCGATGAGCGTCGCCGCGCATGCCCACTCGCTAGGCATCCAGTACCATCGCATGGTCACCACCAATGCCGATCTCCGCGTGGAGTTTCTGGACGATCGCATCTACGCCGTGCCCTCGGCGCATCCGCAGCTCGATTGGACGCCGCTCGGCGGCTATCCATATCTCGGATATCTGGTGCGCCTCGGCGCCTATACCATTTACCATGCCGGCGATGGCATGCCTTACGACAGGCTCGCCGAGCGCCTGCGGCCGTACAACGTCACGGTGGCGCTCCTGCCCATCGGCGGAGCCAGAAACTTCACAATCCCGGAAGCCGCGCAACTCGCCGGGCAGATCGGCGCCGAATGGCTGGTCCCCATGCACTACGACATGTTTCCCGGATGCGCCGTCGAAGTCGACCGCTTCATCGAGCACCTGCTCGAGCACCATCCCGCGCAGCGCTTCAAAGTCTTCGAATGCGGTGAGGGCTGGTCCATCCCGGCGGAATAACAAAGCGGGTGCTGGGTCCTAGGTGTTGGGTTCTGGCGTACTCTCCGCAAACAGGAGACCAGTTTGCCAGCACCTAGCACCCATAACCCAGAACCCGTCCCGCGCATTCGTTACAATCGTAAGACCCATGCCCAACGCCCCCGCGGCCATCGAAGTCCGCGACCTGGTAAAGCGCTACGCCAAAGCCAACTTCAACGCCATCGATGGCGTCACGTTCAGCGTCCGCCCGGGCGAGATTTTCGGCCTGCTCGGACCCAACGGCGCCGGCAAGACCACCACCATCGGTGTGCTCATCACCAGCGTGCTGCCGACCTCCGGCACAGCCGCCATCATGGGCCTCGACGTGGCCGCCGACCCCATCGGCATCAAGCAGCGCATCGCCGTGGTCCCCCAACAAAGCAACCTGGACCGCAGCCTCAAGGTGCGCGAGATTCTCACTTTTCATGCCGCTTATCATGGTGTGCCGCGGCACGAGCGCGACGAGCGCGCCGATGCACTATTGAACGAATTGGGATTGGGCGACCGCAAGCACGACCGCGTCAGCCGCTACTCCGGCGGCATGGCGCAGCGCCTCATGATCGCGCGCGCCCTTATGCATGCGCCCGACGTGCTGTTCCTCGACGAGCCCACCAACAACCTCGACCCGCAGTCGCGCCTGTTCCTCTGGGACCGCATTCGCGCGCTAAACGCGCAGGGCCTCACCATCCTGCTTACCACGCACGATATGAATGAGGCAGACCAGCTTTGCGGCCGTATCGCCATCATGGACCATGGCCGCATCCTGGTCAACGACACTGCTACCGAGCTGAAGAAATTGATTCCGGGCGGCAACGCCCTGGAGTTGCGCGTAAGCTTGCCCGAACCGGAGGCCGGTGCGCGCGTGCTCGAAGCCCTGCGAGGCCTCGCGGGCGTCAGCAAAGCCGACGAACTGGACGCCGGAGCCGACCCCACGCCGGACGACGATCCCGACGTGGCAACTTACCGGCTCTACGCGGAAGCCGCCAACACCTTGGTCGGTCCGGCTACCCAGGCAGCCCTGCTGGCTGGCGCACAGGTCCGCGATCTGCACGTCAAGCAGCCCAGCCTGGAAGATGTTTTCATCTATTTGACAGGGAGGCATCTGCGCTAATGACCGCCACGCCCGCACGTCACACCAGTCACTTATGGCTCGCAATCAACGCGTTTGGCGCCACCCTCCTGCGCGATCTCGTGGTCACCCGCCGCGAGTTGGCGCAGTTCCTTATTCAGGCGCTCATCCAGCCGATGTTCTTCCTCTTCATCTTCTGCAAAATCCTGCCGAACATCGGATTGGCGGCCGGAAACTATGCATCCTTATTATTGCCGGGCATCGTGGGACTCACCGAGCTGATGGCCGCCATACAAGGCGTCGCGCTGCCTTTGGTGCTCGATCTCGGCTACGCGCGCGAAATCGACGACCGCCTGCTGGCCCCGCTGCCTCTCTGGATGGTAGCCGCCGAAAAAGTCCTCTTCGCCGCCATGCGCGGCATGGTCGCCGGCAGCATCATTTTCCCCGCGGCCTGGTGGATCCTCGGCGCCAACTACGCCGTGCGCGGCGATCGCATCGGCGTACTGGCCGGCATGATCGTGCTCGCGGCTTTCGCGGGATCCGGCATCGGTCTGCTGATCGGCACAATGGTGAAGCCCGAGCAAATCAGCCTCATGTTCTCCCTGATCCTGGCGCCGCTCCTGTTTACCGGCTGCACTTATTATCCTTGGAGCGCTCTACGCAACATCCGCTGGTTCCAGATAGTGACGCTGCTGAATCCCTTGACCTACGCCGCCGAGGGACTGCGCTACGCGATGGTGCCGCCCGCGCACGGTCATGCCATGCCCACCCTGCCCTTGCACTGGGTGCTGCTGGCGCTGGCCGCGACCATCGCCCTGTGCTTCATCTTCGGCGTCCGCACCTTCCGCGCCCGCGTCGTGAGTTAGCCGTGGCGCAGGCACTCGAGCCTGCCGCGCGGACACTCCTGTCCGCGCAGAATTGGGACACTCCATTCGGACAGCACATGGCGCGATGAGTCCGCCAGTCCCAGCTGCTAGTGCTCAGAACCGGCGACCACCACGAGAGCGGCTAGTAGAACAGCGCTAATCGCAGCCACAACAATACCAAACGCTCGGTACTTGCCATGACAGAAACGGCGACGCGCGTGCCAGATCGGGATCCCGATTCATTAGGTTCCATCGGGCCCACCACTGATTTCTCCATTCGTGGGGGTAGTCCCGCGGGTCGCCATTCAATCTGTTGAGCCACACAATAAGCCAAACTGGGTCCCTTGCAGTGCGCACTCCAAGGCACACGCCGCAAAGGAGCGCCGCAGCAGCCACAGCGACCACTAGCGCCTTGGCGATGATCTCCATGCCTGAGATTCTAATCCGGTGCCTGCCAGGACGGAAAGTAACTTTTGGTTGAAGAGGCGAACAGGAGTTTCTCCAGTGCCGAAGTTGGGAAAGCGATGCCGCCACGTGCCCCGCAACACGCCCCGGCTGGTACCGCCCCCGCCCCTGCTTCGCTCTCTAGCTAGCGACTTGTTGAAAAAATGTCTGGCAGGCGAAACCGCCTGCCCCACCTCGCCTGCAAGTTGCTGATCTCCCGTGGTGGCGCAGGCGGTTCCGCCTGCGTTTGCAGACTAATCAAACGTTTCTCAACAAGTTCCTAGCTAGACTAGATCCCCCTCCGGGCCGGTCTTTGATCACAAGTCTCGGTCTTCTTTATATCCTTACTGGTCAATCCCATGCCGCATGCGAAGCGCCGGTTCCACGAAACCCCCAGCTACCATGTGGTGTGAAGGAACAAACCGCCTCCGCAGGAGCGCGCCGAACCGTAGACCGCGAACTCGACAGACTAAGCGGCCTCGCCCTGGCTGCCAGCAAGGACTTCAACGACGAATTGACGTTCATTCTGAATCACGCCGATGTCGCCCTCGATCAACTCGGCGCCGATCACCCGGCCAGCGCGGGCCTGCGCGAGTTGCAGCAATCCGCCAGGCGCTGCGCCGAAATCACCCGCTGCCTGTTGCGCCTCACGCTGCGTGCGCGCGATTCGGTCCGCTACGCTAAAGTGAGATCAGGCCATGCGGATCCTGGGGATCGAGACTTCGTGTGATGAAACCGCCGCCGCGGTGGTGGAAGACGGGCTCGCGATTCTCGCCTCGGTAGTCGCCTCGCAATTGGACACGCACGGCAGGTATGGTGGCGTCGTTCCCGAGCTCGCCTCGCGCGAGCACCTGCGCGCCATCGTGCCCGTCACGCGCGAAGCTCTGGAGCGCTCGCAAACGCCGCTGGCCGCCCTTTCCGCGATCGCAGTGACAGCCGGGCCCGGACTCGTCGGCTCCCTGCTGGTGGGCATCACCTACGCCAAAGCTCTGTCGTTTGCCCGCGGGATCCCCTTGATCGGAGTAAACCACATCGAGGGACATATTCACGCGGTGGTGCTCGAATCCGCGCGCGACGGACATCCCGTCGAGTATCCGGCGCTGGCCCTGGTGGTGAGCGGCGGTCATACACATCTGTTCGAAGTGCGCGAGGGCTTCTCCTACCGCCTGTTGGGCCGGACACGTGACGACGCCGCTGGAGAGGCTTTCGATAAAGTCGCCAAGCTGCTCGGCTTCGGTTATCCGGGCGGACCCGTGATCGACCGCCTGGCGCCCCACGGCTATCCGCAAGCTGTGCGGTTCACGCTGGCCCATATGAAGGGCAACGCGCTGGATTTCAGCTTCAGCGGCCTGAAGACGGCGGTCCTGCGCTGGGTCGAGAGCCACGATCTTACCGCGGAGATTCAAGCCCGCCGCGACCTGCTGCGTACCACGCCCCGGCCGTCCCTCGATCAATGGCTGGCGGTCACCCCGCGGCCCACCCTCGACCTGCTGGCCTCCTTCCAGCGGACCGTGATCCAGGAGTTGCTGCGTCACGCCGCGGCTTCGGCCGAAAGCATCGACGCCCGCACGCTGATCGTCTCCGGCGGAGTAGCCTGCAATTCGGGATTGCGCGCCTCCGCACGCGACGCCCGTTTGCCTTACCCGGTCCTGTTCCCTTCCCCCGAGCTTTCCACCGATAACGCAGCCATGATCGCAGCCGCCGCATTCCCGCGGCTCCTGCGAAAAGAGTTCGACGATCTGAGCCTGCTCGCGCGCGCCAATCTAGCCTTGGCATAACGTGGTACTCTCGAAGGACGGAGGGTTCCATGCGTACTTCTCTCCTACTTACCTTCTTAATAGCCGCCGCGGCGAGCAAGATACCAGCCCAGGCTACAGATTCGTGCGCTCCTTCGCCGGCGGTCCAGGCGGCTTTGGACCAGTTGCCCATCCAGTCGCCCGCGGAGACAGAATGGGAATTCCGGCAGAAGAAAGCGGCCGCCTTTCACGAGTTGCTCACCCGTTTTCCAGGTGACCTGTTCGTGCAGCGGAAATATATCCAGTCGATGTACCGCCGGACCGACAAAGACGACCTGATCGGCGAGTACAGGAAACGACACGAGCAGAATCCGGATGATCCCAAGGTGGCTTACTTATATGGCATGACGCTGGTGGGCCGGCAATCGGCGGAGGCGATCAAACTCTACAATGCCACGCTAAGTAAGTCGCCCGGCTTTCCCTGGCCGCACCTCGGCTTAGCGGGTATCTATGGCTCGCCCGTGTTTCAGAACAGCGATGAGAAAATCAGTCACGTCAAAGCATTTCTCACGGCATGTCCCGAGGCATTAGACGGCTACGAACAGCTTCCGAGCGTCGATAACAAGAGTATGCTCACTGCGTATGCCTCCAAGCTGCGAGTTTTGCTCCAGGCACGCACAGACCCGGATGGGATCAGAGGCTACACCACGCTGTGGGCGATCGAATTCAAGGCGCACCCACTGCCCGAATACGATGCACTGCGAAAGCAGGTGGCCGAAGATCTGAAACGCATCCGTGCGCTGAACCTGGAGAACAAGCGGCCGTGGTACACCACGCTCGAAGAAGGCTACAAGCTGGCCAACGACCAGAAACAATCGGACTGGGCGCTCGAGCAACGCCAGCGCCGTCTGCCGTATTCGTGGGAGCAGGCGGACATGTCGAAGTGGCACAAAGACCATAAGCGCCCGCAGACCGACGAGGCTGCGGACAAGAAGCGCGCCTATTACACCGAACTTCTGAAGCAGACGGACCTGTGGCTGAAAGAGCGCCCAAAGATGCCTGGCATTTGGGGCTCCCGCTTGACTGCGATGGAGCATCTGGAAGACACTCCGGCCGCCGAAGTCGCAGCCACTGCCGATGAATATTACAAGCTCGTGACCGCCGACGCAGGGCCGGATGGGCCGGGTTCCTACGACTACTTCACCATTGCCCGCGTCCTGGTAAGGAAGCATCTGCAACCTGAAAAGGTAATGGAACTGGCCACCGAGGGGCTGGCAAAGGTCAAGGAGGAATCCGCGGAGCCACTGTATGACACCTACGCCACCAAAGAGGTTCTCCAGGAGTTTACCTTCTATCAGTCTCTCGACCTGGTGACAGGCAGCGGTTACCAGGCCGATGGCTATATCCAATTGAAGCAGGCCGAGAAGGCCAAGATAACGCTAGCGCGAATGGAGGATGAGTTACAAGCCGCCAAATCCCTGGCCGCCGACAAGGCGGAGTTCAAGAAGGAGTACACCATCCGGCTGGCATCCTGGTGGGCGCTGATGGCGCGCGCGGCCGAGTTGGAAAACCACGATCAGGACGCCATGGCATATTACGAGAACGCGCTGCTCTCGCGCCTCGACGCGCAGCAAGCACCTGAAACCGGTGTGAGAGACGGAGTCGCGGAGGATGCCCGCCGGCTCTGGACAAAACTGGGCGGGACCAACGACGGTTGGCAACTGTGGTACGGGCGGCGCGCCGATTCGCTGGCCACCGTCGCCGGACTCACTTGGGAAGACGCCAACCAGCCGCTGCCGGCGTTCGATCTCACCGATATCAAGGGCAAGACCTGGACCCTTGCGTCGCTGAAGGGTAAGGTGACCTTCCTGAACTTCTGGGCATCCTGGTGAACCTACTGCCGCGAGGAGTTGCCTCGCCTACAGAAGCTGACGGAGAAGTATAAAGATAGTCCGAAAGTGCAGTTTCTCACTCTTAACATGGATGAGGATCCCGGTTTGATCGACCCCTTTATGACCGAGCATAACTTGGCATTAACAGTGCTCCCGGCGTATAGCTATGTCGAGGATACGCTGAAGGTCAGCGGGATACCGCAGAACTGGATTGTAGATCCGAGCGGAGTGATCAGGCTGAAAGGCATCGGATACGACGCCACGGAGAAATGGGAAACAGGCATGACAGAGGCGATCGAGAAACAGCATCCCGAATAAGAAGGTTTTGGGTGTTGGGTTCTGGGTTCTGGCCTACTCATCGCAAACGGTCAAAGAGTTTGCCAGCACCCAACACCCAGGACCTAGCACCCTCCCCCGCCCTATCTCCCGGCCAACCGCGCCATCACCCTGCTCAAAGGAGCATCTGCCGCAGGCATAGACCCGCAAACCTTCGCCCCCGCCGTCCACAGTTGCTCCGCCATCGACGTGTTATTCTCCGCCGCATCGCTGTAAGATCGCGGCCGCGACTCCTTCACCAACGACTTCCGCGCCGTGTCCATCGTTTCTCGTAAGGCGGGCGGCGAGCATTTGTCCAGCGCGTCGAGAACGGCTGCCAGCACCTCCTGGCTGCGCCGGAATCGTTCAGCCGCGCTCAGCCCCCGGCTCGTCGGATCCAGCGCCATGATCCGATCGCAGGCATCCAGCCGCTTCTGCGCCGTCGTGTCGTTAGGATTCAGCCGCAGCGCAGTCGCCAGCGCATCCCGCGCGGCGGCATAATTGGCCAGTTCGTACTCCGCCTCGCCGAGCCCCGCGAAAGCTTCCTGATCCCCCGCGTCGTGCTCCGTGATGTCCCGGAAAAGTTCCGCCGCCTCCTTCGGCAGCCCGTACTCGAGCAGTAGCGGAGCGGTCTGCTCCTTGACGCGCAGGTCGACGGGCATGGCCGCCAGCATCGCAACCAGCTCAGCCTGGGCCTGCTTCCGCCGGCCGGCTTGACCTAACATCTGAATCAGCTCGAGCCGCGCCGCCGCACGATGCCCGCTCGCGTCAGCCGGCCAGACGCCGTACAGAGCGTGGTGAAAGTAGCGCGCGGCGTCATCGATGCGCCCCTCTTGCGACGCCACGCGCGCCATCCCGAGATTCGCGGGCGCGCTGGTGGGCTCAGTGCTCAGCAGCTCTTTCAAGTAGATCGTCGCTTCATTCAAGTGACCGGATGTGACCAGCGCCATCGCCAGCGCGAGCCGGTACTGGCTCTTGGGCGACATGGCCAACGCCTCGCGGTAATTCCCTATGGCGTCATCGTTCAGGCCCCTAGCCAATAATTCATTACCCTGTTGATAGAAATGCTGCGCCCTGCCCGCCCGCTCCGAGCGGTAATAGTAGCTGAGGAAACCGCCCAACACCGCCAGACCAATCAGCACAGCCAGCACCCCCGCCAGCAGCGCGAAAGGCTTGTCGGTCTCAGGCGCCGCTCCGTCCTCGCTCTGGCTCACTTTCCCCATGGCGTACGCCGCCATCACGTCCTGCATCGAAACCGTGCCCTTCAGTTCCCGCGGATTCACCCGGCTTACCACGGGAACGACGCTCAGCCCGGTCTCCGCCAGGCGCTGCATGGCGATGTCCAGCGTGTGGTCGGGATGCAGATGGGGAAAGTCATCCGCTTTGAGCTGGTCTGGAGCGGGCACCGGAACGATTTGCCCTAACCCATCGCGGCCCCGCCCTTCCTTCGCAGCCTCATCCAGTTGCGCGGCAGTCAGCATGCCGCGCAATCCGTTCTGGTCGACTACGGGCCATGCGCCCACTTCCCGATCCACCAGCTTCGCGGCTTCCCTGACGTGCAGATCGGCTTGCAGAACCTGCCCGGGCGGCCGCATCGCCTGTCCCACCATGGCCAGCGCTTCGCGGGCTTTCGCGCCGGATGGCAGGTGCACTCTATCCTGATGCAGCAGCGCTTCGTAGATCGGCTCTTCCTGCAGGCGGCTGGAAATGAAGTAGCTGATCAGATTCGCGATCATCAGCGGCACGATAATCGAATAGTCCCGCGTGATCTCGAAAATCATGATGACGGAAGTCAGTGGCGTGCGAATGATGCCCGCAAACGCCGCCCCCATCCCCACCAGCGCATAAGCTCCCACGCTGCCCGTGTAGTCCGGCAGCAGCATGTGCGCAACGCCGCCGACCGCGCCGCCCATCATCCCGCCGATGAACAGGCTGGGACCAAAGATGCCGCCCGCGTTTCCGGATGCGTAGCAAGTCGCCGTAGCCACCAGTTTCAGCAGCACCAAAAGCGCCATCGTGCGAATCACGATCTCGCCGTTCAACGCCTGCCCCACCACGCCATAACCCACGCCCAGAACGTCCGGAAAGAACCAACCCAGGATGCCCACCGTCAACCCGCCCACTGCCGGCTGCCACCACTGCGAAGACTTCGGCAGCGCCAAAAAGCGCTTGCGCTGCCAAAGCAAGAGTTTGACGAACCCCGCTGAGACAAACCCGCCCGCCACACCCAGCACCGCGTAAATCAGAAACTCCAGCGGATTGACCAGTTGATAAGCCGGGACATGGAACAACGGCTCATCGCCCAAGAGCAGGTGCAGCACGATCCAGGATGTGGCGGACGCGAGGACGATCGAGCCGAGCACCGGGGCGTGCATATCCCCCATCACTTCCTCGAGCGTAAAGAGCACCGCGGCAATTGGCGTGTTGAATGCGGCAGCGAGCGCAGCCGACGCGCCCACCGGCAGCAACGCGCGCACGCTGCTCTTCGACAGCCCCAGTTTTCGCCCCAGCACCGAAGCGATCCCGGCGGCTACCTGCACCGAAGGACCCTCCCGCCCTAGCGCGATGCCGCTCGCCAGAGAAACGGCGCACAACGAGAACTTCCCCACCACAGTCTTAAAGGCGATAAAGCCGTCGCGCAGGAACAACGCCGTCTTGGTTTGCGGAATGCCGCTGCCGCGCGCATTCGGAAAATATCGCGACAGCAGAAAGCCGGTGCTCAGTGCCCCTATAGTCGGGATCACCAGCCGCCGCCACGCCGCTCCGTGTGCCGGATACATGCGGGAGCCCAGATTCTCGGTCAGCAGAATAAAGGCGACCACCACCACGCCGACCACCGCCCCAATGATGAGCGTAAGCAGCAGAAGAACCTTGTCCTCGTACCGTCGTGTGGGAGTCATTTCTTGATGGCCAGAAGAGCCTCAATATTGCTAATGATACAACTCCCCTGAGGTGGGTCAGGCGCTTTCGCCTGCCAACCAAAATTTTTCTTCGACAGCGTCTCCCGACCATGTCGAGAACACGCCACCCGCTCCGACCAACCTATGAAAGCGCACAAACCAGTGCGAAAATCGAAAGGAGCGAAAAGATATGAAGTACATTTTGATGATGAACTGCCCCAAGAATGGCTATGAAACGTTAGCCGCCTGGCCGAAAAAGGACATACAGGCGCACATCGCGTTCATGCACAGTCTCAACAAGGCCCTCCGCGAATCCGCAGAATTCGTGTCCGCCGAAGGCCTGGCCAGCCCAAACGAGGCGAAGGTGGTGCGAGCCGGCAAAGATGGCGCGCCCATCACCGACGGCGTCTTCCCTGAGGCCAAAGAGTTTCTCGCCGGCTACTGGATCGTCGACGTCGAGACTCCTGAGCGAGCCTATGCGATCGCTGCCCGGGCGTCCGCGGCGCCCGGACCAGGCGGGGCTCCTATAAACATGCCGATCGAAGTGCGTCAGGTCATGAGCGGTCCGCCCGAAGAGTTGCTTTGACGTGCCGCGGTGGGGCAGGCGCTTTCGCCTGCCAACAGAATCGAACGGAACAAAAAACATGAAATACATCTTGATGATGAACTGTCCAATCAATGGCTACGAAACGTTTGCCGCCTGGTCGAAAGAGGATCTCCGGGCGCACATTGCGTTCCAGCGCGGTTTCGACCAGTCGCTCCGCAAATCCGGAGAATTAGTGTCCGCCGAAGGACTGGCCAACCCGCACGAGGCGAAGATCGTGCGAGCCGGCAAGGACGGTGCGCCCATCACCGACGGCGTATTCCCGGAGGCCAAAGAGTTCCTCGCCGGCTACTGGATCGTGGACGTACCCGCTTCGGAGCGAGCCTATGAAATTGCTGCCGGGGCGTCGGCCGCGCCGGGACCCGGCGGAGTCCCTATGAACATGCCGATCGAAGTGCGCCAGCATGGTGGGGCCGGCGCTTCCGCCTGCCAACCTGTCGAAAAACCAGTGCGAGAATCGAAAGGAACGCAACACATGAAATTCATCCTGCTGACCGGAGGCACGCAGGCGAGTTGGGACTCGTTCAGTGCCTGGCCGACGAAGGACGTCCAGGAGTACGCCGCATTCGTCAACGCATTCAACAAGGAGCTCAGCGAATCCGGCGAGTTGGTGGCCGCCGAGGGCTTGACCGGGCCGGACCAAGCCAAGATCGTGCGCGCCGGCAAAAACGGCGCCCCGATCACCGATGGCATATTCCCAGAGGCCAAAGAGTTTCTCGCGGGCTACTGGATCGTCGATGTCGAGAGTCCGGAGCGAGCCTATGTGATCGCCGCCCGCGCATCGGCGGCGCCGGGACCCGGCGGGGCGCCAATGAACAACGCCATCGAAGTGCGGCAGATTATGAGCGGACCGCCCGAAGACCTGCTGTGACCTCGCGCCCCTTGGACGCCCGTTCCGAGCATCTGTTGCGCGAGCTGGCCCCGCAGGTGCTCGGCGCAGTCATCCGCCGCTTCCGTGACTTCACCTCCGCCGAAGACGCCGTTCAGGAGGCCCTCATTGCGGCGGCCGTTCAATGGCCGCGCGAAGGCGTCCCCGACAATCCGCGCGCCTGGCTGATCCAGGTCGCCTCCCGCCGCATGACCGACTACCTGCGCAGCGAGATAGCGCGCCGCCGCCGCGAAACCGCCGCGGCCCTGGAGCTTGACCAACTCGCGCCTCCGCCCGGCATCGAAAATGAAACGGATCAGGATGACACCCTCATCCTGCTCTTTATGTGCTGCCATCCCGCTCTGACTCCGTCATCGGCCATCGCCTTGACGTTGCGGGCGGTCGGCGGATTGACCACGCTCGAAATCGCCAACGCGTTTCTGGTGCCCGAGGCGACCATGGCGCAGCGCATCAGCCGGGCCAAAACCGGCATCAAGGCTTCCGGCGTGCCCTTCAGCCTACCCACCAACCAGGAACGTGCCCAAAGGCTCCGCGCCGTGCTGCACGTGCTCTATTTGATTTTCAACGAAGGCTATACGGCGAGCGGCGGCCCACACCTCCAGCGCCCCGAGCTATCCCGTGAGGCGATCCGCCTGACGCGCGCCGTTCACAACCTGCTCCCGGACGATGCCGAGGTCGCCGGATTGCTCGCACTCATGTTGTTGACCGATGCGCGCCGTGCAGCACGCACCGGACCTGACGGCGAATTGATCCCGCTCACCAATCAGGATCGAACCCTTTGGGATCGGAAGGCGATCTCCGAAGGCGTCGCGCTCATCACCGCCGCCCTGTCGAAAGGGTCGATCGGCGCGTACCAGTTGCAGGCCGCCATCGCCGCCGTGCATGACGAAGCCGCTCGCGCCGAGGACACCGACTGGCCGCAGATCCTGGCGCTCTACGATCTCCTCAAACGCATGTCCGACAATCCCATGGTGATGCTCAATCACGCCATCGCCGTGGCCATGGTCGACGGCCCGTCCGCGGGACTCGATCTGCTGAACGCGCTCGACGCCGATGGACGCCTCGCCGCCCATCATCGCCTCGACGCCGTCCGCGCCCATCTGCTGGAAATGGCCGGAGACCATCCGGCGGCAATTCGGCACTACCAAATCGCCGCCGGACGTACGACCAGCCTGCCGGAACGCAATTACCTCATGACTCAAGCCGCCCGCCTCAGGGAGAGCACCACGAACCCGGCATCGGACGATTCCACGCGCTCATCCAACGGGTGATGAAACGCGTCAGCAAAACAAGCGCGCTCGCCGGTTGAGATCGCGTCACGGGGCCAAAGCTGGCCTGCGCCCGTGGCGCACGCTTCAGCGTGCCGCGGCGAACTTCAGTTCGCCGTCCGGCTGTGGGCTGAAGCCCACGGCCTCGAGTTTCTCCATTTTCCCAAAGAGTGCCTTGATGGCTCTGTTGTGCAAGAAGGTGGGGCAGGCGCTTTCGCCTGCCAACAGCGAGCGCTAGTTCGCTGTGACCGTGGGCCGAAGTCCACGGCAGCACGCTGAAGCACACTGAAGCGTGCGCCACGCTATTGCCGCGGTTTGTCACCATATTAAGCGAAACTCAATAATGATCACCCGCCGCCACACCTTCACCCTCGGTATGGCGAGTTCGAAGCAACGGTCGATTTGGGCGCGCCGGAGGTGGTCTAGGGCGAACTCCACCGCCGGGCCTTGAACCTGGTCCGGGAATGGGCGCGCGCCAGCAAAGATTGAGCCGCTGCTATGAACCGAGCGTTTGTTCAATGTACTGGGACATAGTTGAAGTAAAACCAGAGCCGGACTACTGCCTCTTTGTCCGCTTCAAAGACGGCACTACCGGGCATGTTCGGTTGCGGCCGGAGGAACTGACCGGCGTTCTCGCGCCACAGCGGGATGAGCACTTCTTCGAGCAGGTCTTTATCGATTATGGTGCAGTCGCATGGCCCGGCGAGATCGATCTCGCACCGGATGCCATGTATGCCCAGATTCCCGGCCAGCGCGATGAGCTGCACCCGGCGGATCCGCCAAGAAATCGCCGCTAACCGCAACCCGGCTTGAGCTGGGCTGTTAACGCTGTTCCTTCAACTTCCGGCGGAGTTCCGCATCGATCCTGACCTCGGCATCGCCGCGCTTGACCGTCACCACTACGGAATCGCCCCAGTTCTTGGTGGCCATTAGGCGGTTCCAGGTTTCGCGGTCCGGCGCCGCGATGCCGTCCAGCGAAAGTACCTGGTCTTTCACCTGAAACCCGCTCCGGGCGGCAATCGAATCCTTCTCAATCGCAATGATCTCTCGCGCCCCCGCTGCGGCTGTGGAGAACCCCAGCGACGGATAAAGCGAGTCGCGCTCATACGGAATGCCCCATACGAAGTTCGCGTAGGAAGCTCTGACGCTCTCGACCGGCTTCTCCTCGGAGTCCTGCACGGCCACCGGAATCAGCGTGGTTATCTTGCCATCGAACCACTGCCTGGCCTGATGCTCGATCCCCACGCCATAAGCCACGTGCCCGCTGCCCACCAGCACCACCAGAATGGAATCGGCAGGGGCGCCTTTCAGAACCTTCACGCTGTTGTAGCCCATGCTGGCGTCCCAAGTCGCTTGCGCAGCCTGCATGCCCTTTAACATGGATTCCGGCATGTGCCCGTGCATCGAGTCGTCGTCGTCAAAGGAGGCCCGGAAAAACACCAGGTGATCCGCGTTGTCGACATCGATCTGCGGCGGCACGTGCTGCCTTTCGGCGTCCGAGAGGTGCTCGATTCCCTTTTGACGAACAGCCGTCACCACGCTGCGCGGCGTATTCACGCCGTACATGGGAATTCGATTGTCGCGAGCGTACAGAAAAATGTCGCGATAGTAGTCCCAGTGGTAACCCCAGAATTCGTACCAGCGCGCCAGCGTGACGAAGCCCGCTTCGGTCAACAACCCGTCCCGCCAGTTATCGAGCGACCTCTGCTCTGTGTACGGAAACATTTCGAGACCGATCGTCACCTTCCGCCCAGCTTCATGCAGAGCCTGGATCACGCGTAGTTGCACTCGATGAAAGTCGGCCGTCGTGTGTTCTTCGCCGATCAGCAGCAACCGCGTGTCGTGCAGGCGGGCGGCAAGCTGGTTGGCGGAGAACACTTCGCCCTTCTCCGTGTCCGTGATCCCGTCCAGCACCACGGGGGCATCGCGCGTGCGCCGTTCCGGATCTCCGATCGCCAGGTGGAAGATCTTCTGTTTGGTTTGGGCGAACGAGCAAAGTGAAACCATCAGTGCTGCCGCCACCACCGGGAAACATCGCTTCATGGGGTAATCACTCCGAACGTGCAGGCTATCACGGCGCGCAGGACTGCGGCGAGCAGCCGGCTGCGTGGGCCCAGTTCATTCCCTGCCCGATGCCGACTTCCCGTTCCTAATCCGCCAACTTCCTCGAATGCCGTCTGGAGCCATTTTCCGAGTGGGCGATGCGCCCGGAATCTAGCGACCCATCCGCCCGTTGCAGCGTTTTCAATAAGCTCACGAGGTGAAGGCGTTTGCAAAACCGTTGGCGAATACTCGATGCGGTCTTAACCAATGCGCCGCAGGCAAGGCGGGCTGCCCAGCAAACCGGCGCACCAAGTTACTGATTCCACATGTTCCGGCGTGCGCATGGTTCGCTGTCTATGGTCGGGCCGAACTTCCCGACCATCCGTGCGAACAGCAAATAGCACTCGCACCCCGAATCAGCGCCTTTATACTTAGAGGGGGCATTTCTTGCTGACCCTCGGGAGGATGCGATGCAAGCTGCTGCTCAAGTGATGTCCGAATCGTTGTTTCAACGGTGCGCGGAGCGCGCTCCGGTTTATGATCGGGAGAATCGATTCTTTACCGAAGATTTCGAGGAGCTCCGGGTCGCAGGCTATCTGCTAATGCCGGTGCCCTCGGAGCTAGGCGGGTGGGGGATGACGCTGCCGGAAGTCTGCCGCGAGCAGCGGCGCTTGGCGTATTATGCGCCGGCCACCGCACTCGGGCTGAACATGCACCTGTACTGGATGGGGTTGGCCGCCGATCTCCGCCGCGGGGGCGATCACACACTGGAGTGGATGCTTCGCCAAGGCGCAGCCGGAGAAGTGTTCGCCGCGGGCCACGCGGAAAGCGGCAACGACATTCCAGTGCTTCTGTCCACCAGCAAGGCGGAGCGGGTTGAAGGCGGCTATCGCTTTTACGGGCGCAAGCACTTCGGCAGCTTGTCGCCGGTGTGGACCCGGTTAGGTTTGCACGCCATGGATACCAGCGATCCAACGGCGCCAAAGGTCGTGCATGCTTTTCTGCCTCGCGACACGCCGGGATACCGGATCGAGGAAACGTGGGATGTGATGGGCATGCGTGCAACTCGAAGCGACGATACGGTACTCGAAGGGTGCTTCGTACCCGACCGCTACATTGTCCGTGTGGTGCCGGCGGGGGCGGCGGGTCTCGACGCCTTCGTGGCTTCGATTTTTGTTTGGGCCCTGATGGGGTTCGGCAATGTCTACTACGGACTGGCGCGATACGCCATGGACCGCACCGTCGAGACGGTGAAGAACAAGCGCTCCATCGGGATGTCGCGCCCGATGTCCTACCATGCCGAGGTGCAGCACGCCATCGCGGAGATGGTGATCGAGTTGGAAACCGCGGAAGCGCTGCTGGATAGGGCAGCGCGCGACTGGGCGGACAATAGCGATCCCGGAAAGGTGGGCGGATTGCTGATGCGTGTGCTCGCCGCCAAATATCGGGCCGTGGAGAGCTCCTGGCGGGTGGTCGACATGGCCATGGAATTGGCGGGCGGATTCGGGATCTTTCGCGCGGCAGGGCTGGAGCGGATTTTCCGGGACGCGCGTCTCGGCCGCATTCATCCGGCCAATAGTTTTCTGACCCATGAATTGCTGGCGAAAATGACCCTCGGGATCAATCCCGATGAGACACCCAGGTGGGGGTGATGGTATTCTCATTCGAGGGAGGATTGCATGCCGGAGTACGTAATCGAACGGGAGGTACCCGGCGCGGGGAATCTGACCGAAGATGAAATCCGGGAAGTCTCGCTCCGGTCGCTGGATGTGCTGAAGGACCTCGGCTCAACCATTCAGTGGCTGCACAGCTACGTCACCGACGAGAAGATCTATTGCGTCTACTTCGCGCGGGATGAAGAGAAGATTCGCGAACACGGCCGTCGCGTGGGCCTGCCGGTTAACCGGGTCTCGGCGGTGCGGCGGCTTCTGAACCCCGAAAAGTTTCAGGCGGGCGGCGGGCTCTAGCCGCTCCGCGCAAACTCCAGCACCTGATCGGCGGTCATCGAGCGGCCCTCGGCCCAGGCCTTGGTCTGCTCGGCTGTGGGTAGTTTCTTACAAGCTCGCTTGATGGTTTGATCGAGCTCGTCGTGCTCCATCGCCGAGAGCGCGATTCCGAGTTTTTCCCGCATAATCGCCGCCGCGCCCGCCAATTTGAGCGCGCAATCCGGACGATCGCTGTAACTGGCACAGACGGCGAGGTGCTCAAGCACGACCGCCATGCCGCGCCGGTGCCCCAGTTTGTGAAAAACCGCCAAGGCATCTTTGTACAAGGCCGCGGCATGGAGATGGTTGTGGCCGCGGCAGGCCAGATCCCCGAGGTCGCGGAGCACGCCGGCCACTCCCCAAAGATCCTCGATCTGCTGAAACTGCGCCAGGCTGTCGTCGTAGAGGCGGCGGGCGCCCTCCAAGTCCCCCTGGGCTGCGGCCACATCGCCCATACCGTTCAGCGCAACCGCCATGCCGCGGATGTCACCGGTGGAGCGGAAAGCCTCCAAAGTCGTTTCGTAAGCAGTTCGTGCGACCGCATAATCGCCTTGTTTCTTTGCGATGTTGGCGAGGTTATGGAGGCCCAGGACAAACCTGCTGGAGCCCAGCTCCTTCCAGAGCAACAGCGCCCGCTCCATATGCGCGCGCGCCTGAACATGGAACCCGGCTTTATTTGACACGGTCGCCAGAGCGCTTTCCACTGTGGCAATCCCCTGCCTGTCCCCAAGCTGAAGTTGCACTTCGAGGCTACGATTCATGAATTCCCTGGACGAGTCGAAATCAAGTTGGGCATCGGCCAGGACTCCTGCCGCATATAACGCCTGGGCGCGGTAAGCACTCACGGAATTCGCGCCGGGCAGTTCGAGCAGAGCCATAATCGATCGGCGGCCTTCGGTCAGGTGTTCGCGCGGCTCCCAGAACCAAAAGAGCGCGCTCCCCAGGCGCAGCCCCCACTCGGCATTGCCCGACTCTACAAGGTATTCAACGGCTGCGCGGAGATTATCGTGCTCCGCGTCGCACCGGCCCAGCCAGGCCTCCCGCTCAGCCGCGGCCATCTCAGACGCCCCTTCTTCGGCCAATACCAGGCAATAGGCCGCGTGCGCCCGCCTGGTGCTGTCCGTCTCGCCACTTTGTTCCAGCCGTTCTTTGCCATATTCCCGGATGGTCTCCAGCATGGTGAAGCGCGGCTCGCCGTCTCCGGATCCCACGTGGCTCAACAGGCTATTGTCCACCAGGGAGGTTACGCCGTCGAGCAGATCGATCCCCAAATCCTCTTGTGCGTCGCAGACGGCCTCGGCTGCTTCGAGCGTGCAGCCGCCCACAAAGACCGAGAGGCGCCGGAAGAGCCTCTGTTCTGCAGGGGTCAGCAGATCGTGACTCCAGTCAATGGCGCGCCGCAGGGTGCGCTGGCGTTCGGGCAGATCTCGCGCGCCGCCGGTCAGCAGTTCCAATCGGCTGGCGATGCGGGCCAACAAGCCCGCGGGCGGCAGCACCTTCACTCGGGCGGCGGCCAGTTCGATGGCCAGCGGCAGACCATCCAGCCGCCGGCAGATCTGAACTATCGCGTCGGCGTTCTGCAGGGTCAATGCGAAATCGGGCTTTACGGCCGTGGCTCGCTGCACGAACAGCGCAATGGACGGAAAATCAAGCAGGCGGCCCGGCGAAAGCGGCGCATCGGATTCCGGCAGCGGCAGCGGCTGCACCGAAAACTCCCGCTCGCCATAGAC
>Ga0181518_10000044_pt1 | contig 135646 bp, 127 predicted proteins | sample PEATcosm2014_Bin_28_FD_119751 | JGI IMG/M metagenome (GOLD analysis project Ga0181518, IMG submission 119751) | Peatland microbial communities from MTU Mesocosm Facility, Houghton, MI, USA - PEATcosm2014_Bin01_60_metaG | ecosystem: Environmental > Terrestrial > Soil > Wetlands > Peat | place...
CCGCCGAGAATCACGACGGGCACACCGAGCTCCTTGCACCAGGACGAAAGCAAAGCGTCGTCACCGGGATGCGCGATCTTCAAGATGTCCGCACCGATCTCAGCGGCGACTCTGGAGCCATGGACCGTCACCTCGACCGCCTCCGCGCCGGTTACCTCGCTCGCTATCGGCTCGACGATGACGGGGAGCCCGAAGCGGTCCGCGTCCTCGACAACACCGGCAACGAGCGCTGCGGTACGCCCCCGCTCCATGGGCGGCACGTCCCAGGGCATCAAGAGCTTGACTCCGTCTACACCGAGTGCGGCAGCCGTCTCGATACTTGCCACGACGCGGTGGTCGCCGCCGTTCGCGTCGCGCCAGCACACGTCCATCGTCAGAAAGCGCGCCGGAGCCGAACGGCGGCCGAAGAGCTCAGCCGATCGGCGAAGGAGAGCAGGACCGAGGATGAAGCCGTCGCACGGCGCGTCGAAGAAGCGCCGCAGGACGGCAAAGGGGTCTTCTAGGCCGGGGACCCGCCCAGCGATCGTGCCGTGATCGAGCGGCAAGAGGACGCTTCGCCCGTCGTCACCGAAGATGCGTCGCAAGCGGGCCGCTTTGCCTGCCTGGCGTGCTGAAGGTACGGCATCGACTTCGGTCATTTCGGCCAGTATCACACGTCCTGCCACACGTTGGTGACGTGCCGGATGCAGGCGAACAAAAGGGAAGCGGCCAAGAGCACGTCTCGGCGCTCGTGTGAATCCGACTACAGGACACTCGATAACAACAAGGCGACGAGCGACACCACGAGAATGACGACGAGGACGACGCGAAGTGGATGTCGGCGGGGACGAAGGTCGTCTTCTGCTTCATCCCAGTCCCAAAGGTCGGGATCATTTGGGTCACGCGGTACGGGACCAAGAGGCGTGGGCATCAATCAAGCGTAGGCATTCCGCCGTCCCGGCGATAGGTGGGATTTCTTCCATTGACTTCCCGGTTCTCAAGAGCGCTCGCTGTGAGTCTCTCAAGAGGATGCGAAGAAGCACCGCCGCGCTCTCCAAGCAGAGCCTTCATTCGGCCCCGAGTTCGTTCGCTGCCGCGACACCATTGACCCAATAGACCTCCTGAACGTTGCCTCCACCCATGTAATCCACATGCCAACTTCCATAGCCATGTGAACCGACAGAAGATTCAGCATGCAAGAGCGCGCCAAACCCACGATAATCAAATGCGTGCCGAGTTAACGCGCCGACATACGCACGAGAAGGGATAGCTGATGCTTCAGTTAGGCCAGATCACTGCTCTAGGTACTGTTGTCTTCACGGCGGTCCTTGTGTTTCGAAACGCCATCGCCATCGTCCGTATGTCGTGGGGCCCGGACTCCTACCCATCCGCGCTCGCGAAGGCCAAGGACGCAGCGAGCAAGGCTACTGCCGACCCGGCGAATCCGGACCTCAAGGAGAAGGCCGATGCCACCGCCGAAAAGGCGAAGAACACCAAACCGACGATCAAACAGTGCGAATCGTCGATCGCGACCCAGGTCATCGTCTGGGTTGCGGGTGTGTTGGCCGTCTATGTGGCCGACTGGGCGGGATTGAGCAGCGCGTTCAGCATCGGCGGAAAGAACCTCGCCACTTTGGGCGTGGGGGCAAAGATCGTCCTCGGGTTGATGGCTTCTTCGACGTTGAGCGTTGTTACCCAGATCAAGAAAGCCCTCGACAACACCGACTCGGCCAGGACTTCGTCGCTCCTTGGGGATCCGACCCTTCCTCCAAAGCCGACGACCAGCTGAGGCGTCGATACAGGTCCAACCACGTGCCTCGAGCAACGCGTTCTCGTGTTCGGGACCTGTCGCGACGAACATTGGAGAAGCGCTCGCCGGACCCTCTACCATCGATCTCATGTGTGGGCGCTTCGTCCTAGCAACGCCTGTTGATCGCCTCGCTGAGTTCTTCGAGGCGCGAGAGAAGCCCGGTGCAAGCGCACATGTCCGGCCGAGCTGGAACATCCCCCCGACGCGAGAAGTCTTCGGCATAGCAGTCGAAGATGCGGATCGCGTCATCGACTCCTACCACTGGGGACTCATCCCATCGTGGGCGAAGGATCCCGCCGTTTCCGTGCGCATGTTCAACGCCCGTGCCGAGACGGTTGCGACAAAGCCGGCCTTCCGCTCAGCGTTCAAGAGCCGACGGCTCTTGGTCCCAGCCGATGCCTTCTATGAATGGCACCGGGTCACCAAGGCCCGCCAGCCCTACGTCTTTGAGCGCGCAGACGGTGCACCGCTCGCGTTCGCCGGACTGTGGGAGACCTGGCGCCATGACGAGGACGAGCACTGGCTGCGCTCCTGCACGATCATCACGACCGATGCGGGTGCCGATGTCGTCGAGATCCATGACCGGATGCCGGTGATCTTGGAGCCGGACCGCTTCGAGCGATGGCTCGATCCCGACCTCCACGACCGGGACGAGCTCGAGGCGTTCCTTACGCCCGCGCCGGTGGGGACGCTCGTCCGCCGTCCCGTCGATCCTCGCGTCGGCTCGCCGAGAAACGACGATCCCGGCCTCCTCGAGCCGGTCGCGGGGCCAGCAGCCGGGTAATTCGTCGCGCTTTCAACTCATTGGTCACATGAACAACAGGAGCATCTCCGCCGCTTGGTAATCGAACATACGTTCGATACACTCCGCCGCTATGGGGCAAGCGGCGGTCCGCGAACACTTCGTCGGGACGAACCCCGTCCTCGCCCGGGACCGGGTGCTGCCGGTCGACCCAGCGCTCGCCGGTCTCTTCCCCGAGCACGGGCTTCGCCGAGGGAGCGTGATCGGGATCAGTGGCCGAGGCGGTGTGGGCTCGCTCGTGTTCGCCCTCCTCGCGCGTCCCCTCGCCAAGGGCTCTTGGGGTGCGGTCGTCGGTATCCCCGAGCTCGGCATGGAGGCCGCCGCGGAGACCGGAGTGCGACTCGATCGACTCGTGCTCATACCGCGACCCTCGACGTCATGGCCCGATGTCGTCGCGACGCTTCTTGACGCGATCGACCTCGTCGTTCTGCGGCCACCCGCGCGTTGTTCTCCCTCGCTTGCTCACAAGCTCGTCGCACGGGCTCGCGAACGCGGTTGTGTGCTTGTGGTCGCGCAACCGGCATCGGTCGTCACAGGTCGCGCTGGCTGGTGTTCTTGGCCCGGGCCGCTCGAAGTTGCCTTGGAGGTCGAGCCGATGCGTTGGCAAGGACTCGGTTATGGCTTTGGAACTCTTTCTATGAGGGAGGTCGCGATCCGCACCTCTGGGCGAAGAGTTTCGACCGGTCCGCTTCAGATGCGCCTGTACCTGCCGGACACAAGCGACATGCCGCTCCAACTTGGTGTCTCGGCGCGATTTGCGATCGCGCACGCTCACAACATCGCCTCGGTGGGCTGATGCGATGCGCATCCTCGTTGCCTGGTTTCCCAATTGGCCAGTCACGGCTCTTGGCTTTGGTGACGACGAGCTCGTCGCGGTCATCGAGAAAGACCGGGTCGTCGCCTCGTCGCGCGCGGCACGTGCTGTTGGTGTCACAGCTGGTCAGCGTCGCCGACAAGCAGAGCACGCCTGTCCGAAGCTCGCCATCGCCCCGCGTGACTACGCGCTCGAAGCGCGCGCCTTTGAGCCTCTCGCCGCCGCGATCGGCACGATGACGCCGTTCGTCGAGGTGACGCGCCCGGGGTATTGCGCGCTCGCCGTACGGGGCCCGGCACGATATTTCGGCGGCGAGGCTGGGTTGTGCGAGAAGCTCGCAGATGTCACACGACACGTGGGCCTCAAGATTGGATCCCCACCGCTTCGCCTCGGCATAGCAGAAGGACGTTTCGCAGCGGGCCTCGCCGCGCGCCGCGGTGTTGTGGTGCCAAAAAAGAAGACCGCAAGCTTTCTCGCACCATTTTCCATAACGGTGCTCGGCGAGCCCGATCTCGTCGATCTCCTCGTGCGGCTCGGCATTCGAAACCTCGGAGTCTTCGCCGCGTTGCCAGAGGCATCGGTCAGCGCGCGCTTTGGTGCACTAGGGGTAATCGCGCACCGACGCGCACGCGGGCTCGATGACGAGGAGCTCCATCCAGCACTACTCGGGGAGGAGCTCGCGGTAAAGAACACCTTCGATCCTCCAGCAGAGCGGGTCGATGTCGCGGCGTTCGCTGCGCGCGCGATGGCAGACGATCTCATGCAAAAGCTTGAGAAAAAAGCGATGTCTTGTGTTCGGATTCGCATCGAGGCGGAGACCGAGCACGGGGAGGTGCTTTCGCGACTGTGGCGCGGAGAGGAGAGCTTCACGTCACAGGCGATCGTCGAGCGCCTCCGGTGGCAACTCGAAGGATGGCTCGCAGGAACGGTACCCGAGTCGACACCGACTGGCGGAATCACCGTTTTGTGCATCGTCGCCGACGAAGTGGGTCCGGCCGTCGGTCGCCAGCTCGGCTTTTTCGGTGAGCGTAGTGACGCCGATGCTCGAGCGGCCCGAAGCCTCGATCGGCTTCGCGGCCTGCTCGGCCCGCACGCTGTGTTCACTGCTGTGCTCAGAGGTGGCAGGGGACCGGCTGATCGCGTCGCATGGATTCCCTGGGGTGAACCCGGACCTGCCCCAGAAAAGGGCGAGCCGTGGCCCGGGCACCATCCGTTGCCCGCGCCCGCTCTTGTCTATGAAACACCGGTTCTTGCCGAGGTGCACGACGCTCATGATGAGCCCGTCCGGGTGTTGACGCGCGGCGTTGTGCCAACGGCACCCCAACGCATCTCGATTCATGGGGGACCGTGGATAGAGGTCATCGCGTGGTCTGGTCCGTGGCTGAGCGATGAGCGTCCATGGGATGCGCGTGTGCGCAAGCGCAGGTCGCGCTTTCAGATCCTCACGAAAGACAACATCGGTCATCTCTGTGTCGTCGAGGCGAATCGATGGTCAATCGAGGCGACCTATGACTAAGGACGAAACAATCGACGCGTCTCACCACTCAGGTGTCTCGTGATGGATTACGCAGAACTGCACACACACTCGAACTTCAGCTTCTTGGATGGCGCCTCACACCCCGAGGAGCTGGCGCTTGAAGCCGCACGGCTCGGACTTTCAGGCCTCGCGCTCACCGATCACGATGGCTTTTACGGCGTCGTCCGCTTCGCCGAGGCAGCGCGACACCTCGGCGTGTCGACGATCTTCGGTGCCGAGCTCACCCTTGGCCTTTCGAAGCGACAAGCCGGTGTCGCGGATCCAGAAGGGACCCATCTCGTCGTCCTTGCGCGCGACCCGAACGGTTATGCGCGCCTTGGTCGAGCGATCGGCGATGCACAGCTCGCGGGGGGAGAGAAGGGCAAGCCGCGTTTTTCCCTTAGCAGCTTGGCCGGCGCGCACGAAGGTCACTGGCTCGTGCTCACCGCGTGTCGAAAAGGAGCGGTTCCTGCTGCGCTTGTTCGCAAGGGACCGGCTGCCGCTGCTCGAGCACTCGATGAGCTCATCGAGTGCTTCGGTCGCGAAAACGTCGCGATGGAGCTCTGGCACCATGACGACCCGCTCGATACGGCGCGCAACGACGCGCTCGCGGCATTGGCCGTATCCCGTGAGGTCGCATTCGTCGCGACATCGAACGCCCACTACGCGACGCCGGAGGGACATTCCTTAGCAGCAGCGCTTGCCGCGATACGTGCACGACGCTCGCTCGAGGAGATGGATGGCTGGCTCCCCGCGGGACCGAGTGCGCACCTTCGATCCGCGGGTGAACAAGCGCGTCGATTCGCGCGCTATCCAGGCGCGGTGGAGCGCGCCGGAGAGATCGGGCGCGACCTCTCTTTCGACCTTCGCCTCGTTGCGCCGGGACTGCCCCCCTTTCCCGTTCCACCGGGCTCAGATGAGATGGCCTATCTCCGTGAGCTCGTAGACCTCGGTGCGACCACACGTTATGGACCGCGAGACAACGAGCGAACCCCCGGCGCATGGCGTCAAATCGACCACGAGCTCGGAATCATCGACCAACTCGGCTTTGCCGGTTACTTCCTTGTCGTTTGGGACATCGTCCGGTTCTGTCGCGAGCACAACATCTTCTGCCAAGGACGCGGGTCCGCGGCGAACTCGGCGGTGTGCTTCGCGCTCGGGATCACGAACGCCGATGCCGTCTCCCTCGGGCTTTTGTTCGAGCGGTTCTTGTCACCCGAGCGCGACGGACCCCCTGATATCGACGTCGACATCGAATCAGGACGGCGCGAGGAGGCGATCCAGTACGTCTATGAGCGCCACGGTCGCCAGCACGCCGCGCAGGTGGCAAACGTCATCACCTATCGTCCGCGATCCGCGATCCGCGACGCGGCGAGAGCGTTCGGGTACCCCTCTGGTGCGATCGATCGCTGGTCACGCCAGCTCGAGCGCCACGGCCGCCTCCGTGTGCTCGTCGAGGAAAAGGACCATCGAGGAGAACCGGTCCATGACCTCCCAGCGCCGGTCGTGGCACTTGCGGGAAGGCTCGAGAGGTTCCCGCGTCACCTAGGTGTGCACTCGGGCGGGATGGTGATGTGCGATCGCCCCGTCGCCGAGGTCTGTCCCGTCGAATGGGCGAGCGCCCCGGGGCGCACCGTTTTGCAGTGGGACAAGGAAGACTGTGCGGCGGCGGGACTCGTGAAGTTCGACCTCCTCGGGCTCGGCATGTTAGAAGCACTGCATCGCATGGTCGACCTCATTGCGGATGTTCACGGCGAGCGCATCGACCTTTCGTGCATCCCACAAGACGATGCGGTCTACGACATGCTCTGTTGCGCAGACACCGTCGGCGTCTTCCAGGTAGAAAGCCGCGCCCAGATGGGCACGCTCCCGAGGCTCAAGCCCCGCGTCTTTTACGACCTCGTCGTCGAGGTCGCGCTCATCCGTCCCGGGCCGATACAAGGAGGATCGGTTCATCCTTACCTCCGGCGTCGCAACAACGAAGAGGAGATCACCTATCCCCATCCGCTCTTGAAGAGATGTCTCGAGCGCACGCTCGGCGTTCCACTTTTCCAAGAACAACTCATGCAGATGGCAATCGATGCCGCGGGCTTTAGCGCGCCTGAGGCGGATGAGCTTCGCCAAGCGATGAGCTCGAAGCGTTCTGTAGAGCGCATGGAGGCATTGCGTGATCGGTTCTATGCCGGCATGGAAGAGCGCGGGATCACCGGAGTGGTGGCCGATGAGGTCTACGCGAAGATGGCGGCGTTCGCGAACTTCGGCTTCCCCGAGAGCCACTCGGTGTCCTTCGCCTATCTCGTCTATTCGAGTGCTTGGCTGAAGCTCTACTACCCGGCAGCGTTTTGTGCCGGGTTGTTGAACTCCCAGCCGATGGGCTTCTGGGCGCCGCGAACCCTCGTCGCCGACGCGCGTCGTCATGGTGTCGAGGTTCGCCGGCCCGACGTGAACCTGAGCGCAGCGATGGCAACGTTGGAGCTGGATACAGCTTCAATGGGGCAGGCGTCCGTGCGTCTCGGTCTCGCTTCGGTTCGAAGCCTCGGTACTGACGTCGCGGAAAAGATCGCGACGTCACAGCCCTATACAGATCTCGAAGACCTCTCGCGACGCACCGAGCTGAATGCAAAGCAGCTCGAGGCACTCGCGACTGCCGGCGCGCTTTCCACCCTTACGGATGGTTCGAGACGAACCGCGTTATGGGCGGCAGGAGCAGTGGCGCGCACGCGACCGGGACAGTTCCCCGGGATGGTGGTGGGCGCTGATGCGCCGGTGTTGCCACAGATGGAGCGCGGTGAAGAGATCGTCGCGGACCTCTGGGCGACGGGAGTGTCGGTCGACTCGTCTTCAACCGAGCTCGCGCGACCTGCCCTTCATGCTCGCGGCGTGAAGACGGCCGTCGAGCTTCGCAGTGCTGAGCCGGGGAGCAAGGTCATCGTTGCCGGGATTGTTACGCACCGCCAGCGTCCGGAGACCGCGCGGGGGATCACCTTTGTCAACTTGGAGGACGAGACCGGGCTCGTGAACGTCGTGTGCTCGGTCGGGCTGTGGGTGCGCTACCGGCGTGTCGCACAGAGCGCTCCCGCGATGATCGTGCGCGGTCGAGTCGAGTCAGCAGGTGGTGTCGTGAACGTCGTTGCGGAAAGTATCGAGGAGCTCACACTCGCGACGGTGACGAGGTCGCGCGACTTCTCTTGAGTGCATCCCAAGACGAGCGACAGCGCACCGCGTCAGGAGGCCACGTCTCGTGATTGTCGCGACCTCGGCGGTGGATAAACGAATCGGGCGATGGTCGCGGAACACCACCCAGATGCCCATCCCATGAAGCCCACGGAAAAAGCACGCTTGGTGTCTTTGCTCACCCGTGATGCATTGACCGCAGCCAAAATAGCGGCCCAGACAACGGCACATCCGATGCTGTAGGCCGTATAGGTCCGAAGCGATAGCTTCATTGCGCCCCCGTCCTGTGTCTTGCCCTACGACTTACGCCCAACCGAGTTCTTTCAGCCTTTCATCACCGATGCCGAAGTGGTGACCGACCTCGTGGATGACGACTTTGCGCACGAGATCAACGATCTCCGCCCTCGTCTCGCACGATCGACAGATCGCCGCCATATATACAGTGATGCGATCGGGCATCGCCCCCGAGTAAAAGTTCCCACGTTTCGTGAGCGGGATGCCTTCATAAAGACCCCACAAGCGCCCGGGCGGGCTCGTGTCGTCGATCATGACGGCGACATTCTCCATTAGGGCACCGAGGTCTGCTGGGATTGCATCGATCGCGTCTGCAACCAAGCCCTCAAATTCTTCGCGCGTGATCGTGATCATGCAGGTGATCATGCTATGAGGTGAAACGCCTCACCGTTCTACCGACACGAGCGAATGCACAGTCGGTGAACATGGGGAGACGCGTGGATGTGCACAAGAAGGTGCTTGATCGCCTTGACCTGGGATGAAGAGCCGTAGAGGACGACGCGTCGGGACAGGGGCAGTGCTGGTGCGTCGCGACCATGTCTTCCAAGGAGCCAATCGGTAGGGCGAGGGAAGAAGATCTCGATGAAAGCGTGCAGACCTGCGGCGATGTTTAGTCTGTGCTGTCGTTTTGCTCCTCGATAAAGCCTTGAGTCTCTATGCGCTCACGGCGCAGCGCACTCGGTTGATCGTCGGGCGTGCAGTCGTGTGTCTCATCGAGAACGCCGCCACAAGTGGGACAGACGATGTGCGCGAAGCATGCGGGACTTCCGCCCTGTTCTTCTATGTCAAGTCGGATCTTCCCCTCAGATGCACGCCCGTCTTCTTGTTTCACTTACGCGCACCTCACTCCACAAGATGTTCCGAGCGATTGTCGCTCCACATTAAACCGCACGTCACCGGTGTGCTCGACGCCGAACACCACCTCGGGAGCATTATCGAAAGTCGTGCAACACGGGCCCTTTTGTTTCGGTCATGCGACGTCGTGACGTGCCATTCGTCGCGATCCCGTCGAAAGAGACGATGACCGGGTCGTCGCGGGCACTATTGGCGGCAAGACCGGCATCCCGGAGCGAGATGTTCTCGGTGCATGTGGCGCGTCTTCGCCCGATACGTCCTCAAGGGTTCTGCGAGCAGGTTCGGGCAGGACGGAAGTGAGAAGGTAACCGAGCACCGCAGCTGATCCGGCGACAATGAGCATTCCTCGAAGGCCGATGTGCTTCTCGAGTTCGGGAACGAGGAAGACCCCGGCGAACGCACCGAGCTTGCCGATTCCGGCCGCAATCCCGTGGCCGGTCGTACGCATGTTCACGGGGAAGACCTCGGAAGGAAGGACAAAGGTCGTCGTGTTCGGTCCGAACTCGATGAAGAAATAGCTGAGACCGAAGACGGCGAGGAACGGCAACACTGCAGTTGTCAGTCCGTGCACGACGCCAAGAGTCAAGAACGATGCCGCCATGACTGCGAAGCCGATGAACTGCAAGCGCCGGTGACCGATCCGATCCATTCTCAGTACCGCCAAGGCATAACCGGGAACGGCGAACACGACGAAAATCCCGAGTGTCCACGCGAGCTTGGCCACAAGAGTCGCGTGGGAATCGACCTGTTTCAAGATGACCGGGAGCGAAAGCGTGTTCCCGTAGTACGCGTAGTCGAACAAGAACCACGTGCCTGCCGTGCCAAGGAGCAGTCGGAGCATTCGAGCGTTCGTCAGGAATTGGCCAAGTCGGAGTCGCTGGGCCGGTTCTCCCGTCAAGTGTTGTGCCGCGATGACACCGCCGGAGAAACTGGCGGCGTCGTGTGCCGCTTGTTCGGAATGCCCGAGCACTCGTTCATTGAATCGTGGTGACTCTGGCATTCGTGAGCGCAGATAAATGACCGCGCCCGCGGGAATGGCGCCAAAAGCGAGCATCAAGCGCCACGTCATGTCGTGGCCGACTCCCGATCCGAGCAGGGTCAAGCCGACCACGGGGCCAACGACGAGACCGAGCGCCTGCATGGAGAAGACGAGACCGACGAGGCGGCCCCGATCTGCACGATTCGAGTACTCACTCATGAGAACGGCAGACACGGGATAGTCGCCGCCGATGCCAAGTCCAAGGACAAATCGTCCGACAACGAGCCAGATGAAGCTCGGGGCGGCTGCCGACGCGATCGCTCCCACGATCATGATCGCCGCGACGATCACGTAGACCGACTTTCGGCCGATCACATCCGCGATGCGTCCAAAAAGGACGGCGCCGAAGAACGCGGCGAGGATCGCCGAGCCGGTCACCCAGCTCGTTTGTACGGTGTTGAGATGCCATTGCACGGTGACGAGCGCGGCGACCGTGCTTATTGCAAAGAGGTCGTACGCGTCGGTGAAGAAACCGACACCGGAGATGACGACGACCCGGCGGTGGAACTTGCTTCTCGGTGCTTCGTTCAGCAGGTCGCTGACCGTCGGTGAAGTCCCGACGGTGCCGGCCAACGTCGTTTCGGTCATTCTCGGCTCACCGAATGCATAAGAACCCGTTCCTTACGAATTCACTCTTGCGAACGAAGATGACCGGAAGGCAAGCAAGAGGTAACGTCGAGGTTAACTACAGGTGAACAGAGCGCGAATTTGCTGCTAAAGCGCGTTAACTTGCATGGCATGGCCGACGATGCGACCGGACTGTCGCTCATCGACAGGAAAGTGGCGGAGCTCTTTGCCCTCGTTACCGAGGCACTCGCAGGCGCAACGCATGCGCTCTTGATTGACGGGGCTGTCGCCGCCCAGCACGTCATCGATGGCGACCAGGCAATCGACGATCTGACGCGCGAAATCGTCGACCTCGTGTGGAAGAAGATCGAATCGGAGACGGCCCTTCACGCCGAGATGCGTGTCCTCGTCAACTTGCTCCTCATTCTTCCCGAGCTTGAACGCAGTGCCGATCTCGCAGAGAGCATCGCAACGCGAGCTGTCGAAAATATCGGTATGGAGATGAGCCTGGTGAGTCGCGGGTACATCCAACGCATGAGCGAGGTAGCTCTCGAAATGTGGCGAGCCACGGCTGTCGCCTACCGGAAGCGCTCCGCAGAAGGCGTCGTTCTCGAGGAAATCGACGAGGAGATCGACATCCTTCATGATCGATTGACCATTGAGGTCGCAGCAGAAACCATGACCGCGGACATCGCTTCGGAGGTGACCCTGATTGGCCGTTTCTACGAGCGACTCGGGGACCACGCCGTGAACATTGCGAGACGCATCGAGACCTTCGCTCACATCGAATCGTGAGCGCCAGATGAAGGTCACCTTTGTCGTAAGCGAGAACGACGCAGAACCGAGAACCGCATTTCTCGCGACATCTCGTTCGGTCATGAGTCCTTCTGTTTCCATTACGTATCTTGACTCGTCGATCACTTAGGCCAAGCGCGATGATCAGGGGCTTGCTGGCGGAGTAAGGACGTAGGGAGTGGTCGTCGTGACGGCGAGGAAACCGAGTCGCTCGAGGATCGGTCGACTGTTTTCGGAAGCGTCCACCTGCAGATAGCGGACACCGCGGTTGCATGCGAGGTGCGCGCGATGCGAAACGATGGCGCGGTAAATGCCTTTTCGACGGCATTCTGCAAGCGTCGAGCCACCCCGCAAACCCGCGCACTCAGTACCCGCCTCGTAGACGAGCCAACCCGCGGAGACCACTTCATCTGCCTCTTCGGCAATGACCACAGCAATCTGATCAGGTGCGTTTTGCGTTTGTCGAACGAGGTGTTCTGCCATCCAAGCGAGATCGGTTCCCCACACTTTTGACTCCATCGCCGCGACACGGCGCATGTCGTCTTCGCTTGTCGTTTGACGAAGGGTGACTCCCGGTGGAAGCGGAGTGTCGTGTCGGGCGATCACTTCCGCGATGCCGATCAACACCGTCTCTTGTTCTTCCGCGACGAAGCCTGCCGCTTGCAGTCGTTTGACGATGTCGACGGGCAAGTCATTTCCTCGAGTCTTCCATTCGACGGCCTCACCGCGCGCGGCGAAGTAGTCGCGCTGTCGTGCGATAAGAGCGTCGAGTTCTTCACTGCCGATTCCAACGTCGCGCTTGGCGCTGATGAACCCACGGTACTGGCCGACGACGCGGACGATCGAGCCATCGCGCTCTGCAAAAACACCGATCGGCAGATTTGTGGTTTCAGCTCGACGCATCTGGTCGTCGTATGCGGAAAGAAGCGTGTCGAGCTCCGTCACATGAAAAAGCTACCGGGTGGTTCCCGTCGATTCGCAGCATTTCTCTAAATGGGGCGATGCACCGTGGGCTTTCAGGAGACCATCTTGTGCCCGAGCCCGTGTGCCCTTCGCAGCGCGCAGATGCCATAGGGGCTGATATAGGGTCTAAGCCCAAGCTGTCCAGGTTTAAGAGAATGCGAAGCGTTTTTCGCGAAACAGCAAGATGCACGCATCAACGGCGGACGGATCGTAAAGGGTGCCGCGACTGTTGGTGATTTCTTGAAGAGCAGCATCGATGCCTAGGCTCGGGCGGTACGGTCGGTGGCCGCGCATGGCCTCGATGACGTCTGCGACGGCGATGATTCGGGCGCCGATCGTGATCTCCTCGCCAGATAGGCCCTGGGGGTAGCCGGAGCCGTCGAGGCGCTCGTGGTGTTGGAGGATCATGTCCGCGGCGGGGAAGGGGAAGTCGATCCCTACGACGATGTCGTGACCAGCCTGAGCGTGCTGCTTGATGAGCGCGAACTCATTTTTGGTGAGCACACCTGGCTTGCTGAGGATCTCGGCAGGAACGATGAGCTTTCCGATGTCGTGGATCGACGCCGCGATCCTGATCCCGCTCACAAGTTCAGCGTCGATCCCGAGTTCGGCCGCGATGGCGCCCGCGAGCTCCGAGACTCGCCGTTGATGGCCCGCGGTGTAGGGGTCACGCAGTTCTGCGGCGGTCGCGATCGCGCGCACCGCTGCTTCGAGGCTCGCCTCAAACTTTGCTCGGTACGCCACTTGGCCTGCTCGGTCCCGAAGCGCGCCGATGCCATAGGAGATGTCGCTGGCAAGTTCTGTGAGCACGGCGATGGCATCGTCGCTGAACACGTTCGGACGCTCGGCGTAGATCGCAAGCACACCAGAATCGCCGTCGGTGACACGCAGCGGCAGAGCGATCAACGAGCGAAAGCCGTAATCGAGCGCAAGCTGACGCCATCGCTCGGTCTCGGGCACCTCCGCAATATCTTGGACCACGTAGAGCTCGTTCGTCTCGAGTGCTCTCACGAGTGGGCCCCGGTAGGTCTCGGCGCCCGTGAGGAGTTCGAGCGCGTCGAAGTACGCCCCCGAGTGGTCCGAGAACGCGACCATCCGCACACCAAGAGGCCGTGCGGCATCGGCGAAACCGATCCAGGCCAGGTGGTAGCTCTCCTCAGCGACCACCAAACGGCAAATCGCATGGAACAGGCCAGCTTCGCTTCTGGCGAGTACCAGAGCGGAGTTGGCACCGCTGAGTACGCGACGGGCGTCTTCGAGATGTTTGCGTTCGGTGACATCGCGCAAGGTCACGACCATCCCTTTGACTAACGGGTCGGCGAGAAGGTTGTTCGCGAGCAAGCTCAGGCACACCCATCTGCCATCGGCGCGCTGGAGCCAGAAGTCCTCAGCCGGCATTGGCGTCGTCGAGATTCTCCGCCGCGCCCAAAGCTCTTGCGCCCGCTCGAGATCCGAGGGCTGTACGAACTCGAACATGTTTGCACCGATGAGCGCGGCAGGCGGCAGTCCCACGAGTTTCTCGACAGGCCCAGCGATCGTGGTGATGACGCCTTCGGCGTCGGTAACTGCCAAGAGATCACCGGAGTTCTCCACGAATGCCCGGTACTCAACCTCGGCCGCTTTTGGCTCCCCAGTGATCCAGCCGATGTTCGAAACATCGCTCGACACTCCGATGACACCGACGAGCACACCGTCTTGGCCAAGCTCAGGCGTGGCAGAAAACTGTGCAGTGAACGTTGACCCGTCACGGCGACGCGTCGCGAACTGGCCCTCCCAGGTCTTTCCTGCGCGGAGGTGGTCCATAATGTGGGCGGCCTCAGCAGCTGACTGCCCGGTCTCGATGACCTCAGCAATGTTTCGTCCGATGACCTCTTCTGCAGACCAGCCATAGAGCGTTTCTGCCGCCGCATTCCACAACAGGACCAATCCGGCAGGATCGGTCACGATCACTGCCTCAACGATCACATCGAGGAGCCGACGCGGCGATATTGGTGTCGCCCCGGACGTTCCGAAGCGCGACCCGTCGTCATCGGGTGCAACCATCGGCACCTCCCCCCGCGCCGAAGGACCCAAGCACTTCTGAGCTCATTGCAAGGATAAGTCCAAAGCGATGGTAAATCCCCATCATTACTGCCTCCTCGCCTGGGACGGCGTGTCGAACGTCGACACCAAAGACACGAAGCGAGTCTGTCAAGCCCGGCATGAGGAGGGATTTCCACCAAACCCAGAGCAGTCCCCCCGGCCCGAAATAGGCGGAGGCTTCGTCCATACCTCGCAGTTCGCAAGAAAATCGAAGAGCTGTCCTGGTCAAGAGGTGTCATTGCGCCGAGGTGAGCTCATGTTCTGCTCTCAGTGCGTCAATCTGGCGTCCAAAGAGAGCGACAAAGCGCCTCATTTGCCCCATTGGTTGTGTTGCTTTCGACATCGGATGACACCGCTTTGATCTCGAGTTTCGAAGAGAAGTCGCGCGAACAATCGGCACGACCGTGGCCGTCCGCCGGTGACACGACGAAGGCACGGAGTGCACTTCCTTCCGGTAGAATCAAACATAGGATCTACTTGGAAGAGTCGCCTCGCTTGGGCTGGTCGGCCGTATTGTGCCCGTGCAGGTTTGACGCCTCGACCGAGAAAAGTCGAGGAGTCGCGTGCTCATCCCAAACATGTTGATTCAGCCCACTCAAGGTCGACGCCGTTCTTTCGGCATTCTCAGCACGTATCCTCCGACTCCGTGTGGCTTGGCAACGTTCAGTGCCGCGCTCGCCGGAGGGCTCGTCGCGAATGGTGCCGAGGTGAGTGTTGTGCGGGTCTCGGACGGATCGCCTACCTCGAGCAAGCTCGTTGTCGGAGACTTGGTGAACAACTCGGCGTCGTCTGTGGCAGCGAGCGTGGAGTTGTTGGACCGCAGCGACGTGGTGGTCGTACAACACGAATACGGTCTATACGGCGGTCCCGACGGCGATGAAGTGTTGGAGATTCTGGACGGCATCGATGTCCCGTCGATCGTCATCGCTCACACGATCCTTCGCAATCCGACACCCCACCAAAGGTCCGTGCTCGAGGCAGTTGCCGCGCTCGCAAGTCAGGTCGTCGTCATGTCGGAAGCGGCTCGGGAGCGGCTGTGCGCACAATTCGACGTCGATCCTTCGACAGTGGTCACGATCCCGCACGGGGCGACCGGTCCCGGAAGACGTCTTCCCCTTGATTTGAGGAAGCGACCAACGATGTTGACGTGGGGGCTCATTGGCCCGGGCAAAGGCATCGAAAGAGTGATCGATGCGATGCAGCAATTGCAGGATCTCCCGATGCGACCCCGTTACCTCGTGGCTGGACGGACCCACCCGAAGGTCCTTGCTTCCAATGGTGAGTCCTACCGTGATGCTCGCATCGAACAGGCCCGACGAATTGGAGTCGAAGGGTCCGTCGTTTTCGACCCCGCATACCGTGACGTGGCATCGTTGGACGCGCTGATTCAGTCGTGCGCGGTCGTTGTGCTTCCCTATGACTCGAAGGACCAAGTGACGTCTGGAGTATTGGTCGACGCGGTCGCCGCTGGCAAACCAGTAGTCGCAACGGCATTTCCTCACGCTGTTGAGCTGTTGGCGGGTGGAGCGGGCATCGTCGTCGATCACGACGATCCTGACGCGCTTGCGCTTGCGCTACGTCGTGTGCTGACTGAGCCGGGATTGGCTGAACGCATGTCGGTGGAAGCGGCTCGGCTTGCGCCAAGCATGGCTTGGTCAGTCGTTGCGACCGCGTATCTCGATTTGGCCGATCGGCTCCTTTCTGAACGGCTGGCGCTCGTATGAGCACGATGCCAATGCCGAACTTCAACCACCTCTATCGGATGACGGTTGATCGAGGCACCTTTGAGCACGCCCAGTTCAACGAACCGCGAATATCGCACGGCTACTGCACCGACGACATGGCCAGGGTTCTCATTGTCGCCTCGCGGCAACCTTTCCCGACGCCTGCGACGTGTTACCTCGAAGAGTTGAGCCTTCGGTTCCTTATCGATGCACAAGGCACCAACGGTGGCTATCGCAATCGCATGGATCGCAGGGGACATTGGAAAGACCAGCCGACATTCGAAGACTGTTGGGGCAGGAGCATCCAGGGTCTTGGCACCGCGGCAGCGCACAGCACGCAGGCGTGGCTTCGCGAAGCGGCGAGCGCGCAGCTCGACAGAGCACTGTCGCAGCGTTCTGGCTGGTCTCGAGCAACGGCCTTCGCCGTGCTAGGCGCAGCGGAGCTGCTCTCGATCGCGCCTCATCACCGAGCTGCCCTCGGGCTTATCATCGATGCTGCCGACGCCATGCCGACGTTTGCGAGAAGCGCCGATTGGCCATGGCCCGAGGCGCGCCTTCGCTATGCAAATGCCACACTGGCTGAAGCAATGATTGCTGCTGGCACGGCACTCGAGCGCCCGCGCCTATGCCATCACGGTCTCGAGCTTCTTGCATGGCTGTTCGATCATGAAACGCTGAACGGTCATCTGTCCGTGACGCCCGTGGGCGGCGCGGGACCCGGGGATACAAAGCCCGCATTTGATCAGCAGCCAATTGAAGTGGCAGCACTTGCCGATGCATGTGCGCGCGCCTCGACTGTCGACGACAACCGGCTTTGGGACGACGGTGTTTCTTCTGCGGCGGCTTGGTTCCTTGGTGCAAATGACGGAGGAATCGTCATGTGGGACGAAGAAACGGGAGGTGGCTACGACGGCCTACATCGCGCGGGGGCCAATCTCAACCAGGGCACCGAATCGACGCTCGCTTTGCTCTCGACGTTGCAACACGCGAATCGTCTCGTAGCGGCGTCGTTGTGAACGAGGCGATTGCGAAACTCGTACGCCGCAGCCCCATTCGTCTGGTCGGAGACAAGTCGCGCGTCATCACGACGTTCTTCGTACCTGGTCAGGAGGGATTCGACGAGACCGGATCGCGTTCTTCGGCCGTTGTGGCGCGCATCTTGGCTCTCAGCGAGGAAGACGTCGAGCGGTCCTATCTAGATGTTCTCTCAAGGTTCGAGGGACGCCATCGCGATCTGATTGCGATTCTCCACCGACATGCGGCAGAGCTTGCTGATCGTCTGGATACCGAGCGCGCACTTTCTGAGAAGCGCGAGCTGTTGCTTGGTGCCGCGTTCACGAGCGAATACGCGATCGAAGGTACGTCGCTGTGCAATCCCAGCATGGTTGTGCATCCCGACCAGACCGGTGTGCCAGTCGGCAGCGTGCGATTCGTGATGAGCGTTCGTGCGATCGGTGAGGGGCATCGCTCTTCGATCGGCTTCAGAACCGGATTGATCGACGGCCATGGCGAAGTAAGCATCGAATCGCCGTCGCGATTCGCGACAACAGGGACGACAGGTCCCGTTGCCTTCGATGCCGCGGTGTTTCGAGGCGAACTACGTCAACTGCATGGCAGTGGCGAGAATGCTGATTATGTCCTCGACGGTCTTGGGGAGCACTTCAGTGCGGTTGAGCTCGAGGAGCGCTTGAATCGACTGAAGGGCCAAGTATCGACGAGAAGGCATGCTGCCGAGACGATCGCGCTCTTCCGAGACATTGGCGAATTGACTTACGGCGTCGAATTTCCGCTTGAGACGTCGATCAGCGAGCGGGTCCTCATGCCGGTGACGATCGCTGAGTCCAACGGCATGGAAGATGCACGCTTCGTGCGATTCGAAGATGACGATCAAGAATCGTCCTATTTCGCCACCTATACGGCCTTCAACGGCACCGACATCAGCGTTCAACTCCTTGAGACGGGCGACTTCCGCTCCTTTAGCATGTCACCGATAGTTGGACCTGCTGCGGGAACGAAGGGTCTTGCGCTTTTTCCGCGCAAGATCGGAGGTCGCTTTGCAGCCCTTTCGAGATTCGACCGCGAGTCCAACTTCATCACGTTTTCGAACAATCTTCGCGACTGGGAAGAGTCCTTTCCGTGCCAGATGCCAACTTGTTCTTGGGAGGCGGTTCAGCTCGGCAACTGCGGTTCACCGATCGAAACCGAAGCAGGCTGGCTCGTGCTTACCCACGGTGTCGGCCCGATGCGCGTCTACAGCATTGGCGCGATCCTTCTCGATCTCAAAGATCCGACGCATCTCGTCGGCAGGCTGCATGAGCCGCTGATCACCCCGACTCCTGACGAGCAAGACGGCTACGTACCAAACGTCGTCTACTCCTGTGGTGCTCTCGTGCACGCCGACACGGTGATTGTCCCTTACGGCATCGGTGACTTTTCCATCGGTGTGGCCAGTGTCCCTCTTCGGGAGCTGCTCGAGGCGCTCAGTGCCGGGGCATGACTCCTGCTGTGAGCGTCTTGGTCGACGGGACATCCATCTCTTCTCAAGGTGTGAGAGCGACGATGTCGAAATAAATTGGGAAGGACGACGTTGACCTAACGAAGAATTCCTATTGCGATGCAGTATGACGAGGAGGTCATGCAGATGACACCAGTGACAGAGGCGGGAACGGAAACACCGGGTTACGTGGCTGGGACGTGGGACTTGGACCCGGTCCACACGGAGGTCGGATTCTTGGTGCGCCACATGATGGTGTCAAAAGTCCGAGGTCGATTCACGGATTTCAAAGGAACGATTCACACGGAGAAGAGCTTCCTCGATTCAACAGTCGAGGTGTCTGTCGATTTGAACTCGATCGACACCGACAACGAACAACGAGACGATCACCTGCGGTCGGGAGATTTCTTTGAGATCGAGAAGTACCCAGTGATGACGTTCCATTCGACGGGGATCCGCCCAAAAGGTGAGGAATTCGAGCTCGATGGGGAACTAAACCTGCACGGCGTTACGCGCCCTGTGACCTTGGCCCTTGAGATCAACGGGTTCACCAAGGATCCCTATGGCGGAACCCGGTCAGGGTTTTCGGCTTACGGGGAGATCAGCCGCGAGGACTTTGGCATTACCTTCAATATGCCGATGGACGGCGGAGGCGTTGTCGTTGGTGACAAGATCACGATCAACATCGAAGTTGAGGCGACCCTGAGAGCTGAATGATGCAGGTTGTCCTCGAATGGACCCAGCGGGTCTCATCCCAGCACTGTCGCCCTTGTGTGAAAAAGCGCACGACCAATTAGTGTCCGAACAGTGGTGCGGGTTCATGTCCCGCTTCCGGAGCGCGCTTTTCCTTTGCGCCGGAATTGATGTAAGGAGGGTGCAGTGGCGAAGGTGAGGATCGGCATCTTGGGAGCGGCGCGAATCGCCCCACAGGCGGTCATTGATCCAGCTCGCGAGGTTGAAGAGGCACTCGTCGTCTCAGTTGCAGCACGAGACCCCAAGCGTGGGAAGAACTTCGCTGCGGAACATCAGATCGAACGTGTCCTTGATGACTATGAGGGTCTTGTCAAGGATCCAGGGATCGACGCGGTCTATAACGCGTTGCCGAACGGGCTTCACATGCGTTGGACGCTCGCGGCGCTCGAAGCTGGGAAGCACGTTCTTTGTGAAAAGCCGCTTACGGCAAATTGTGCTGAAGCGGAGACGCTCGCGGCAGCCGCGCAATCGTCGGGACTGGTCTTAATGGAAGCTTTCCACTACCGATACCACCCGCTCATGAAGCGCATGGTCTCCGCATTCCGATCTGGTGAGGTAGGTACTCCGCGTCACATTGAGGCCTCATTTGGTTTTCTTCTCAAGGACAAGTCTGATATTCGTTTCGACTTCGACCTCGCAGGGGGCGCACTGATGGATGCCGGTTGTTACTCCATTCACGTTGTGCGCTCACTCACAGGTGAAGAGCCAAGGATCGTGTCGGCAACCGCAGAACTTGCGAGTCCGGAACTAGACGCAGCGGTCTCTGCGGAGCTTTCTTTCGCGAGCGGCTGTACGGCACACGTTGCCTGTTCGATGATTGCCGAGCGCTTTGAGGCGATCGCTCGTGTCGAAGGCGATCATGGCGAGATCATCGCCCCGAACTTCCTCCTCGCGCATGCGGACGATCGGCTCATCTTTCGAACGGAGTCTGGAGAACGGGTGGAGCACTTTGGCCAGCGCACCACGTACTCCTACCAGCTCGAGGCTTTTTGCTCGGCAGTGTTGCGCGGTTCACCGACTCTTACCCCGCCCGCCGATTCCATAGGAAACATGCGGGCGATCGATGGGATCTATGCGAAAGCAGGACTGCGGCTGCGAGGAACGTAGGTTCGCGCCCAGATTCGTTCGTCGAGGACTTCTCGGCCTAGTGTGCGACTCGGACGAGGGCTTCCTCATACACCGAAGCGAGGTGGTCCCAGTGCTCGTTGGCCTCGTCGTCGATTTCCTGGCGGCCTGAATCCTCTTCAAACCAGGCGATCGTTGCTCGAATGCCCTCCGAGAAAGGCACCGTTGCCTTGAAGCCAGGCACGAACCGACGGAGCTTCGCGTTGTCGAACACCGTGGAATAGCACTTGTCTCCAAAGAGATTGCCCTTTTGTTCGGGATCCGACGCGACGATTCCGTCACTCGGGACGTGCAGGATGTGTGGTTCGACTCCTGCCGCCTCGCCTACGTAGCCATAGATCTGGTTCCAGGTGAGGGCCTCGTCGGAAGTGATGTGAAAGTCCTCACCGAGGGCCTTTTTGTTCCCAAAGAGCCCGAGCAGACCCTTCGCGAAGTCGCTCGCGTGGGTGATCGTCCAGATGCTCGTCCCGTCGCCCGGAACGATGATCTTTGCTCCCCGGCGCATCCGGTCGATGAGCGTGTAGGGCTTTGTCCAGCTTCCGATGGATACGGGGATCTGGGAAGGCCCATAGGTCAAAGACGGCCTGACGATGGTCGAAGGAAAGCCCGTCTCTCCGTAGGCTCTGCGGAGGACACCTTCACACGCGATCTTGTCTCGTGCATATCGCCAGTGAGGGTTCACCGTGGGCGTTTGCTCGGTGATCATCCAGTGCGACGGGGGCTTCTCGTAGACAGAAGCCGAGCTGATGAACACGTACTGCCCAACGTCTGCGAAGGTCTTCACGTCGCGTGCGATGTGATCGGGCAGGTAGCCCACCCATTGAACAACGACATCGAAGCGATGCCCGGACAAAGCAGCTGTGATCTGCGCCTCGTCGGTCGCGTCAGCTCTGAGGACGCGCTCTTTAGGAACGTTCGTCGGGAGCTTCGATTGGCCGCGGTTCAACAACCAAAGCTCATGGCCCGCGTCGATGCTCGCTAGCGAGCATGCAGAGCTGATAAGGCCCGTTCCGCCGATGAACAAGATGCGCATGTGGTTGGCTCCTTGGCCGGGATGGTGGGTAAGGCACCGCCGCTCTTGGCGCGCCCGCTGTCGTCCTTGCTCGCGTGGGCAATCGTCGCCCATCTCCTCGCGAGGAAACCTCGACGCCCCGAGGTGCCGGTCTTCTTCGCGCCTCCACGTGACGACGGGCGTCGTGGCAAATGAACCGTCGCGATGGGCCGACGTCATCTGCAAGAACTCTACGGCGACTCGATTCGGACTGTGCCATTCAAAAAGCATGCCCGCCATGAGATGCTCTTCTCCGGACGATCTTTATCATCGGGTCGTCGGCGCAATAGCAGTGCTCTAGATGGGGAGCAGGACGCGACGAGCTCGCGTCCTGCTTCAAACAAGATGAGCGCGAAATGGGCAGTCCATGCAGAATGCAGTTCCAAGAACAGGCCATCAATGAAGGAGGAATCGTGGCGGCGTACGTGATCAACCAGTGTGAGGTCACCGACCCTGTGCAATACGAGGCATACAAGACCGTGGCCCAGGAGAGCATCGCCGCCGCTGGCGGTCGCTATCTCGTTCGAGGCTGTGAGGTCACTGTGCTCGAAGGTGAACCACCGGCGGGCCGGGTGGTCGTAGCCGAGTTCCCAAATAGGGAGGCCGCACTCGCTTGGTATCGAGGCGCGACCTATTCCGCTGCCCGGAAATTACGCGCAAGCGCCGCTGTCGTGCGAATGTTCGTGGTCGACGGCGTTGCCTGACAAGTTCTCACCGCGTACCCGAACAGAACCCGCGATCGAAGTGCACGGGTATTTGGATAGATGATGGCACCGTGTATGTCATCGGAGACCCAATGACGTGCTCGAGCGCGAGGCGCGTGTTCGCTACGTGTATTTTGCGTGCTCGTTCGCAATGTGGATGACCTCACAGATGACGACGTGAGCAGCGCCCGGAGACACGTCGATCAGACCCGAAGAACACGCCGTGACGAACCTGGTGTGCTTTCGACAACGCAGCGCGAATCCGACCTCGCAAGGCTTGGTGAAGGCGAGCTCGACGTCTTGGTAGTCGGTGGGGGCGTCGTCGGCGCGGGAGTCGCGCTAGATGCAGCGACGAGAGGGTTGTCGGTCGGTCTCGTCGAGGCACAGGACTGGGCCTCGGGAACATCGAGCCGCTCCACGAAGCTCATTCACGGTGGGCTGCGGTACCTGCGGATGCTCGACTTCTATCTCGTGCGCCAAGCGCTCAAGGAGCGGGGCCTGCTCCTTGAGCGCATCGCACCGCACCTCGTGACGAAGATGCCGTTTCTCTACCCGCTTCGCCACCGCGTCTACGAGCGGGCCTACACCTCTTTGGGGATCTCGATGTACGACGCACTCGGTTGGTCGATCGGATACGCCCGCGGGGTCCCGCGCCAACGCCAGTTGTCGCGCCGGGCGGTCCATGAGACAAACCCTGGTCTTCGCCGAGACGCGTTCGTCGGCGGCATCGAGTACTACGACGCCCACGTGGACGACGCGCGCTTCGTCGTCACCTTGGTTCGAACGGCGGTTTCATACGGCGTCCTCGCGTTGAGCCGGATGGCTGCGGTAGCTATCGAGCGTGACGGAATAAGAGTCATCGGAGCGCGTCTTCGCGATGTGGAGAGCGGGGAAGAGGTTATCGCCCGTTCGCGCTCGGTCATCTTGGCGACCGGGGTTTGGACAGAAGAGCTCGGGGTCGTCGCGGAGAAGTCGGAACCCTTGCGGGTCCGGCCGTCCAAAGGGGTCCACCTTGTCGTTGCGCGCGAGAAGATCGCGCTTTCTTCGGCGGTCGTGACCCAGACGGAAAAGAGCGTCTTGTTCATCGTTCCCTGGAGGGAACACTGGATCATCGGGACGACCGACACGCCGTGGGATCACGACAAGGCGCGACCGGTCGCGACGGCGTCCGACATTGACTACCTCCTCGATCACGTCAACATGATCCTTGCCAATCCACTCACCCGCGCGGACGTGGAGACGGTATTCGCGGGCCTGCGACCGCTCATCGCGGGCGTGGACGAGGAGACGACGAAGATCTCGCGCGAGCACGCGGTCGGCACACCTTTGGAAGGTCTCGTGGCGATCTCGGGCGGCAAGTACACGACCTACCGCGTCATGGCGAAGGACGCGGTCGACGCGGCGATGCGCAACTGGGATGCAACTTCGGCTCCGTCGAAAACCGCATCGACTCCGCTCGTCGGAGCGAGAGGAGTCTCCAGCTACCGGAGGTCCCGCGGCGCACTTTCGAATCGCTATGGCGTGTCGTTAGCCCAGATCGACCGCCTCATCGGACGATACGGGACGTTGCTCGAGGAGGTCCTCAGCGCGAGCGACGATGACCCGTCGCTTCTTGAGGAACTGAACGGCGGCACGGGGTACCTTCGGGCCGAGGTCCTCTACGGTGTGGACCATGAGGGCGCACTTCACGTGGAGGACGTCTTGCGGCGCCGGCTGCGGCTCGACTTGGAGACGCGCGACCGCGGCATCGCGAACCTCGAGGAGGTCGTGTCGATCATGGGAGACGCGCTCGACTGGAGCGAGACACGGAGGGAAGAGGAATCCGAGAGCTACCGGCTCCTCGTTGCGACCGAGCTCGAAGCGGAACGTTGCCGCGATGACGCCGAAGCGGCGAGGGTGATGAGCACCCTCAAGGAGGCTTCCATCGGCAAAGAGATCGTCCCATGACGACGGATCTGTCGAAGGCCTGAACTTCGTGGCGTCGCATCTCCTGGCGATCGACGAGGGGACGACACGAGCCACCGTCGTCGTCGTCGACGAATCTGGTCGGATCGTGGCGAGCGCGGGCTGCGAACTGCACCAGCACTACCCGCGGCCCGGTTGGGTTGAACAAGACCCCCTCGAAATCTGGAAGGCGGTCTTGGACTTGTCACGGCTGGTCATCGGGCAAGCAGGGCTCGCCCCCGCAGACATCGCAGCGCTCGGCATCACCAACCAGCGCGAGACGGCGGTGTTCTGGGAGCGTGCCACCGGGAAACCTGTGCATCCCGCCATCGTTTGGCAGGACCGTCGCGGGGAGGATCTCTGCCGACGCCTTAGGGCGGACGGCCTCGAGGCGGAGCTTTCCGCGCGCACGGGCCTCGTCTTGGACCCGTACTTTTCGGCCACGAAGATCGCGTGGCTCCTCGCGAACGACGCGGACCTAAAAAGAAGGGCCAAGCGCGGTGAGATCTGCTTTGGAACCGTCGATTCCTGGTTGATCTGGAACCTGACCGCAGGCGGCGCGCACGTCACCGAAGCGTCGAATGCGTCGAGGACGCTGTTGATGGACATCCGATCGCTTTCCTTCGAAGACGACTTGCTCAAGACATTCGGTGTCGAGCGCTCGATGCTCGGCGAGATCCGACCGTCTGGCGCGGTGCTTGGCGAGGTGTCAAGAGAGCTCTTCGGCATCGGTGGCATTCCCATTGCAGGCGTCCTTGGCGACCAGCAGTCGGCGCTCTTCGCACAGGGTTGTCACCGGCCGGGCCAGGCAAAGAACACCTACGGAACGGGCTCGTTCGTCTTGTGCAATACCGGAACCGCACCGCTTGAGAACCGAGGCCCGCTTCTCGCTACCGTCGCGGTCGGTGGCGACGGGCACGCGCTCTACGCGCTCGAGGGCTCGATCTTCGCCACCGGCGCGTCCGTCCAATGGTTGCGGGACGGCCTCGGCCTGATCCGCGACGCAGGGGAGACCGAAGCGCTCGCGGCGAGCATCGACTCGAACGACGACGTCTGGTTCGTTCCCGCGCTCGCAGGACTTGGTGCACCGTTTTGGGACCCCGGCGCCCGAGGCACCTTGCTCGGCGTGACGAGGGCGACGACAAGAGCACACGTCGTTCGGGCGGTGCTCGAGAGCATCGCGTGGAGGACCCGCGACGTCCTTGAGGCGATGGCAGGAGCCGGTCGCGCCGTGACCGAGCTGCGTGTCGATGGCGGTGCCGCGGCAAACGCGTGGCTCATGCAGTTCCAAAGCGATGTGACGGGCATCCCCATCGACGTCGCGAAAGTGGCAGAGACGACCTCACTTGGGGCCGCCTATCTCGCAGGCCTGGCCGTCGGCATGTGGAAGGACTACGAAGACGTCGGTCTCTTGCGCGAGGTGGGGGAGCGTTTCGAGCCGCATTGGTCATCGGCACAGCGCGACGAGCTCTACGCGCGCTGGGGGGACGCGATCGAACGCTCGCGTCGGTGGGTCCGTCCGACATGACAAAGAGACAGACGCGCACGATCAGGAGTGCTCGAACGCGGCGCCGCTTGCCCGCCCATGTGGTGAGACAAAGGACTATCGGCCCTAATCGGTGGGACTTGAATACCTTAGTATGCCTATCATGTATACCGTAATTGAGATCAGGCCTTAGGACGATGGCTCAGCGAGGCGAGTCAGGCACCGGCGGTCGTCGCGTCGATCTTCACGACCTCGATCGCTCCTTTGCCGAGATCCTCGTGAGCGAGCGACATCCTTCGGCGGCCGTGCTTCCCTCCAAAGACGAGGTAGGAGCCTTCGTCGATGAGGTCCTTGCGCTCTTCTTTCCCCAAGGCGCGAATGACGTTGGCGCCACCGCAGAAGAGCTCAGTGCCCGGCTCGAGTTGTTGCGTGCCGATCTTTCACGGTCCTTGTGCAAAGTGGCCCCCCGAGAGGCCTGCGAGGACCTGGCTGGAAGATTCGCCGAGCTCTTGCCGGACATCTACAGCCTTCTCCGAGACGACGCGGTGTCGATCGTTGCGGGCGATCCCGCCGCGGAGAGCCTCGAAGAGGTCATCGCCGCGTACCCGGGCTTTGTTGCGATCGTCGTCCACCGGCTCGCGCACGGCTTGCACGGACTTTCTGTGCCGATTCTTCCCCGGCTGCTCGCGGAGGTGGCTCACGCGCGCACCGGCATCGACATCCACCCGGGAGCAAAGGTTGGGCGCTCTTTTTGTATCGACCATGGAACCGGTGTGGTCATCGGAGAGACCGCGATCATCGGTGACGGAGTGAAGATCTACCAGGGCGTGACGCTCGGTGCGCTCAGCGTCGCGAAGAGCGCGGCCGGGAAGAAGCGTCATCCGACCATCGAGGACCGTGTCGTCATCTACGCGAATGCCACCGTCTTGGGCGGTGATACGACGGTCGGTCACGACAGCGTCGTCGGTGGCAACGTCTGGCTCACCACGTCTGTGCCAGCCAATTCCTACGTCTACAACACCAGTCAGGTCCGGGTGCGAAGCGTGTCGGACACGCTCGCGCCCTTGGACTTTTCCATCTGAGCATCCAAGGAGAAGGCAATGCCCTGCGACGACGTCCTCGCAACGATCGGGAACACGCCTCATGTCCGCATCAACAGGCTCTTCGATCCGCGCGTCCAAGTGTTCTTCAAACAAGAGCGCGTGAACCCCGGTGGGAGCATTAAGGACCGCATCGCGCTTTCCATGATTGAAGATGCCGAGCGCCGGGGCCTCATCGGGCCCACTTCGGTGGTCATCGAACCGACCTCCGGCAACACCGGTGTCGGGCTCGCCCTTGTCTGCGCGGTAAAGGGTTACCGACTCATTCTTTGCATGCCGGAATCCTTTTCGATCGAGCGCCGGCGCCTCATGAAGGCATACGGTGCCGAGCTCGAGCTCACGCCGCGCGAGCTAGGCATGAAAGGCGCTATCGCGCGCGCCGAGGAGCTGCACGCGGAGACGCCTGGATCTTGGGTCCCGATGCAGTTCGACAACCCCGCGAACGTCGAGGTTCACAAGAAGACGACGGCAGAAGAAATCGCACGAGATTTCCCGGACGGGCTCGACTACCTCATCACCGGTGTCGGAACAGGAGGACATATCACCGGCTGTGCCGAGGTGTTGAAACCGCGCTGGCCGAAGCTCAAGGTCTTCGCCGTCGAGCCAACGCTCTCGCCCGTGCTCTCGGGCGGCAAACACTCACCGCACCCGATCCAGGGCATCGGCGCAGGGTTCGTCCCTTCGGTGCTGCGCACGGACCTCCTCGATGGCATCATCCAGGTCGCCCCGGAGGACGCGGCGGAATATGCCCGCCGCTGCGCGCGAGAAGAAGGCGTGCTCGTCGGTGTGTCATCGGGTGCGTCTCTCGCGGCCGTGGCACAAAAAATCCCGGACATGGCCGACGGTGCCCGTGTCCTCACTTTCACCTACGACTCCGGCGAGCGCTACCTCTCGGTCGAAGGCCTGTTCCCCTGATGCTTCATTCCCGACCCACCAATTCGCCGCCCGATCGCCGTTGATGGGTTCGTTGTGGGTCGAACCTGGAAGTATAGGTAGCACGGAACCTTCTGAGATCGAGATCATGGACCTGAGTCCGGCTCGCGGGATTCTTTTCGCAAAGACCGTGGCCGTGGTGGTTCGAAGATGACCTCAGCTGTCATCCTCGTCCTCGCGGTCTTTGGCGCGTGCTGTGTGGAATCGGTCGAAGCACTCACCCTTGTCCTAGCCGCGGGAAGCACGCGGGGTTGGAGGTCGGCCCTCGAGGGCGCAGGTGCCGCGCTCTTCATCCTCGTCGTCTTGGTGGCTGCGGTGGGCGTGCCGCTCGTCCACTACGTACCGATCAATGTGCTTCGCGTCGTCATCGGCGGATTGCTTCTCGTCTTGGGGCTCGGTTGGCTACGCAAATCGATCTTGCGGGCGAGTGGCCAGATCGCGCTTCATGACGAGGATGAGATCTTCGAGCACACCGTCGGTGAGCTTTCTTCCAATGGTGCACCGACGACAAAGCGGCGCGACGCCATCGGTTTCGTCGTCGCCTTCAAGGGCGTGCTCTTGGAGGGAACCGAGGTTGTCCTCATCGTCTTGAGCCTCGGTGCGAGCTCGCACCGCCTCGGCCTCGCCGCAGCGGCGGCGGGCGCTGCGGCGATCGTCGTTGGCACCATCGGGGTCGTTCTTGCTCGCCAACTTCGTGAGGTGCCCGAGAACGCGCTCAAGTTCGGTGTCGGCGTCATGTTGTCGAGCTTCGGCGTCTTCTGGGTGGGGGAGGGGACCGGCCTTCGGTGGCCGGGGAGTGACCTCGCGGTGCTCGTTCTCATCGCTTTGTTCCTCGTCGTGTCCGCAGTAGCGATTCGGTACTTGCGATTAATCGCACTTCGAACTCCGGTGTCGCATCGCTCTTCGATGGAGAAAGCGGGAGGTCTTTGATGGCAACGGCGCGACGCCTCGTTGTCTCCTTCGGTCGCTTCTGGTGGGAGTTCCTCATCGGTGAGAATCCCGATGCGTTCATCGGCGCGCTCGTCGTCGTTGGCGCCGCGCTCCTCTTACGCCACGAGCAGGACGCCGCGATCGTTCTCGTGCCGGCGCTCGCGGTCTTATGCCTCATGGAAAGCGCGTACCGGGGTCGCCGACGCATCTGAGCACGTAGCGCGAAAAAGAGGCGCTAGGCCAATGAGCAACGGAGAGGCCCTTAGGCCTCGAGCGCGCCCCGGAGAAGAAAGAGCCGGTCCCGGTCGAGTGAGTACCAGACCCACTTGCCCCTCCTGTCCCCGTGGACGAGCCCGGCCTCTCCGAGGATCCTCAGGTGATGAGAGACCGTGGGCTGGGTCTTGCCGAGTGGCTCGACGAAGTTGCAGACGCACACCTCGCCAGAAGGAGCCGAAGCGAGCATGCTCAAGAGCCGGAGGCGCACGGGGTCGCCGAGGGCGGCAAAGCCCCTGGCGAGCTCGTCTGCGTCGCTCGTCTCGAGCGGCGAGCCGAGCACCGACGGGCAACAGAATGTATCGCTTTCAACGTGCAGAACCGCATGTTCTTCGGCCATCGCAAACCCTCCCATTGACAAATGTCGATGCATCGAGGATTATCAACGTATTGATATCCATCGATGTTAATGGAGGCCACCGTGTCCCGTGTGCAGCTCGCGCTCAACGTCTCCGACCTCGACGAAGCGGTCGATTTCTACTCCAAGCTCTTTAACGTGAGCCCGGCAAAGCTCATGGCGCGATACGCGAACTTCTCGATCACGCAACCGCCTTTGAAACTCGTACTCATTCAGTCCTCCGCGCCACGCGAAAGCGGCATAGGTGGCGCGCTCAATCATCTCGGCGTCGAAGTGGAATCTTCAAACGAGGTGAGCCTTGCAATCGATGAGCTTTCTCATCAGGGACTCGACGTATGTGTCGAGGAATCCGTGACGTGTTGCCACGCGGTGCAGGACAAAGTCTGGGTGCATGACCCGGACGGGGCGCCGTGGGAGATCTACACGGTGCTCGCGGACGCACCGGAGTCGTCGGGACCCTTGGGCGACGGCGCGTGCTGTTCGAGCGATGAGAAGACCGAGCACGATCGCTCCGAGACGAAGGCTCAAAGGGCGTGTTGTTGACGCGAGGAAGCGAAAACAGCACACCATGGTGATCGAACACGTGATGTCGCGCCGACTTCTCGCAGAGTTCCTCGGCTCGGTATTTCTCGCCGCGGTCGTTGTCGGCTCCGGTATCGCCGCGCAGCATCTGTCACCTGGTGACATAGGCCTTGAGCTGTTCGAGAATGCTGCGGCAACAGCTATGGGGCTGTTCGTCATCATCTTGATGTTCGGAGCGGTCTCTGGAGGGCACTTCAACCCGATCGTCTCTTTCGTCGACGCGGCCTTCGGGGGCATCTCCTGGAGAGTGGCCGTGGCCTATCTGCCCGCGCAGGTGACCGGTTGCATCTGCGGTGCAGTATTGGCCAACCTCATGTACTCCAAGGCTGCCGTCAGCTTCTCGATGAATGACCGTGCTTCCGGTGCGCATTTCCTCGCGGAGGTGGTGGCCACGCTCGGACTGCTCTTGGTGATCTTCGCGCTCGCGCGAACGAAGAGGTCCGAGAGCGCACCTGCGGCCGTCGGCGCGTACATCGGCGCCGCGTACTTCTTCACGAGTTCGACGAGCTTTGCGAACCCAGCGATCACCGTTGGTCGAATGTTCTCCGGGACCTTCGCCGGAGTCGCACCCTCATCGGTTCCATCGTTCGTCGTCGCTCAAGTGCTCGGTGGCATCCTCGCGTTTATCGTTCTCAAAATGCTCTATCCAGGCTTCACGCCATCAGAAGCCGCGACGGCGACCACCTCACAACTCCAAGCTTCGCCCGAGGAGGATGCCACCGATGCCCACGCCTTGTGCTTGAAGCTCGACACGGAGTCCTCTCCTTGGAAAGGGGAGTCCTAATGGGAAGACGCCCGGTTGTGTTGTTCTTGTGCATCCACAACGCCGGGCGCAGTCTCGCGGCGCGCGTCCTGCTCGAGCACTACGCACACGGTCAGGTCGAGGTCCTGTCGGCTGGCTCGGAGCCATCAGAGGAGCTCAACGCGTCCGTGGTCGCGATTCTCAAGGAGCGGGGATTTGATGTGACGCGGGAGTTCCCGAAGGTATTGACCGAGGAGAACGCGAGCAGCGCGGACGTGATCGTGACCATGGGCTGTGGCGATAGCTGTCCCTACTACCCCGGCAAGCGCTACCTCGACTGGGACCTCGATGATCCTGCCGGACGGCCCCTCGAGGAAGTGCGTCCGATCGTCGCCGAGATCGATCGGCGGGTACAGGCGCTGCTCGCAGAGCTCACCGAGGGCGTCGAGGAATGACGACGGTCATCGACTCGTGCCCTCGGCCCGTGCGGGCTACGGGGACGCGAAACAGACGGGTCGGGCGCGCCATAAGGCCACGTAGAGCCCGCGGAGGGCTCTTGTTCGAGAACGAAATGGCACGGGGATGCGAATGGGGGCATCGATGGCTGGGGGAGAAGGGACGGCCCCGGGCGACCGGGCTTGTTCTTCAAAGCGCTACCGCGGACGTTTCTTGAGAAGCCCGAATCCGACGAGGCGCTCGCGAAGCTCCGCCGGCGAGCTGAACAGGCACACGACGAAGCCGAGACGCGCTGCGACAGCGATGTTCAGCGCGCGATCATCGACGAAGAGTGTGCGCTCTGGCTTCAGTGAAAAACGCGCGAGCAGCCGCGAGAAGATCTCCTCGTCCGGTTTTGCGACGTGTTCAGTGCTCGAGATAACGAATCCGGCAAAATCTGACATGAACCCGTAGCGTTCTCTCCTCCTTGCGAAGGCCTCGGACTCCATGTTCGAGAGCGCAAAGCAAGGGACGTTTCGTTCGTGCAGCTCGTGGAGCACCGCGATCGAACCTTCGACGACTCCCGCGACCATCTCCTCGTTACGTTCGGACCACGCCGAAATAAGAGGTGCATATTCGGGATGGCGCAACGCGAGCTCACGACAGGCCTCGGTGGTGTCTCGCCCGAGATCTTGTTCCGCGTGCCATTCGGGCGAGCAGATCTCTGACAAGAAGTACTCTCGAGCCTCGTCGTCGGCGATGAGCTTTCTATACAGATGGCGTGGGTCCCAGTCGATGAACACTCCGCCGATATCAAAGACGACGGCGTCGATAGCATCTTGTTTCACGATGACATCGCAGTGGCTTTCTTCACAGGTGATGATCGACGAAGAGGAACAGGTGTGGGTATCGCAGTTTCTCATTGATGTGACAGGCTTGTTGCGGTGGCCCGCTCATGAGGGTCTTGGCAGGCGAAGTTCCATCCAAGCCTCGTCTGTCTTGAATCCAGCCGTCAGGTACATTGGCCTTCCGTCGTCGGTTGCGCGCAAGAAAAGCCGTCGAACACCGAAACCTGGTGCGCTCTTGATGCACGCGTCGAAAAGCGAGCGCCCTACTCCACGGCGGCGGATGAGCGGATCCACGTACATGTTGACGATATAACCCTCTCGAGTTCTGAAGTCATCTATTGCTGGGGGCCTGTCGGCAAGGATCAAAGAGACAATGCCTAAACATCGGCCGCCTTCTTCAGCGAGCCACGAGTGCATGGTGGAGGCCTCGATCGCCCGTGAGAGGAACGAGCGAGTCACTTCGACAAAGTCTTCGGACAAGTGGTCCACGTCGATGTGTCGCATCTCTGCGAGGAACGCGAGCCGCATACGGCACACAAGGTCTAGGTCTTTAGAATCGGCCTTTCGGATGATCATCGCGTGATGTTTATCTGCCTCTCGAGCATGTCACTCGTCGCGACCTTCGTCGCGAGAGCCATGTCTTGGTTCGAGCACTGACCGCTGATCACAGCGACGCGGTGACGAGTCACGAGCGAAGTCTTCGTTGTGAGGACGTCAGATGACGATGCGACCCGCGCCGCCTTCGGCATCTGGACCGAGCGTGGTTTGAGCTCTGACCGCGGCCTCGAACGCATCGGGATCGTCGGGGGTGACAAAGGGTCGGACGAGTCGACCGAGGTCGAGTATGAATCCGACCTTCTTCGTCGGCCGTCCCGGGTCCAAACTCGCCCAATATCGAGGGTTTGCTGTTCCCCAGATGCGCCACTTTCCGGTGAATGCGCCAATGTCAACGCGCTTCATCGCGCGAATCGAGCTGTAGCGGATGTGCTTTGTGCCCCATGGGAAGTAATACCCGTGGATCTTGATCACATCGGAAGTGCATTCGATCCAGCGGTCCTTGTATTCACTCCGCATCGCCTGACCTCCTTTATTCGGCGCGATATGGGCACCCCTCACCTCGAACGTTACGCCACGATGCGTGGACCTCAAAGCACGTCCCGAAGGTGAGGGACGCGAAGCGGCTTCTCCCGGGGGCTCGAGGAGGAGCTGGAGCGCCATCGGCCAGGAGAACGACGGACCATGGCTCCCCTTGGCAAGGCTAGGGGGCGTTGACGGCGATTCTTCTCTTGTGGCGCTAAAGACCACGTCACTGGGCATGCGCGCAGGCGCCTTGGTGGGCTCGTGAATGAAGAATGGGGAGTGCGCGCGAAGATCGGCGAAGGGGATCGTGATCGCGACGTCCCTAGGATTTGGCAATGCCGCTGACCGCGCCCTTTTCGTTCTTGGATAGAAACGCCGGTGCGACAATCGATCGGTGCATCTCGAGCTTTGTGATATTAAGGGTTCGCTCGCTCCCCTTTCGAAGTGGCGCGGTCAGTTGAGAAGAGATGATGTATTCCTTCGAGGGAGCAAAGTTGGACGATGAGTGACTGAAAGCGCGCGACGGCGTGATTGGTTCCATTTCAAGGGACAGATGACCGAGCGCCTACGCGTTCCGCAACCGCTCATCAAGCGGCGGATCGCGTCAGGTCGCGGCGCGATGGAACAGCCGAATGTTACGGGCGACGGTGACGCTGCACTTACGCCGATGTTTTGGCTCATGGTCGTCCTCACGGGAGTGGCGACAGGCTTGTTCGGCGACTTCCTCATGTGGATCCTCTTCGGGGTCCAACATCTCGCCTTCTCCTACCACAGCGGTGAACTTCAGACCGCCGTCGAACACGTAGCCAAGACGCGTCGAGTGCTCGTGCTCCTCTTTGCCGGGGTGATCGGGGGTGTCGCATGGTACCTACTGCGCCGATACATGAAGTATGAAAAGACCGAGATCGACGACGCACTGTGGAGTGGCGACGGGAGCTTGTCGTTGCGGAGGAGCTTTCTGACGTCGGTGGTCTCCGAGGTCGTTATCGGCATGGGGGCCTCGATGGGTCGAGAGGCCGCGCCGAAGCTCATGGGCGGGGTATCGGGGAGCGTCCTTGCGACCTGGGCCCGGCTCGGCCCCGCGCAGCGTCGGTTGCTCGTCGCCTGTGGCGGGGGAGCGGGTCTTGCGGCGGTCTACAACGTGCCGCTCGGCGGGGCACTGTTCACCGCTGAGATCCTATGCGGGAGCATCGCGCTGCCAGTCATTTTGCCCGCGCTCGCCTGCGCGTGGATCGCGACGGCCACCGCGTGGATCTATCTCCCTGAGCACGCGACGTACATCGACATCCCGACCTACCACTTCACCTTGACGCTCCTCGTCTGGGCGCTCCTCGTCGGCCCGGTCATCGGACTCATTTGTTCGGGTTACATCCGGCTCATCGGCTGGGTGTCGCACAATCGGGTGACGGGTCGGCGCATCCTCGTCACCATGCCGCTCTCTCTGTGCGCGCTCGGCTTCGTCGGCATCGAATACCCACAGCTGTTCGGCAACGGCAAGGACATGGCGCATTCGGTGTTCCTCGGGGAAGGAGGGCTCGCACTGCTCTTCGCGCTCTTCGCCCTGAAGCCGCTCGTCACGGCGCTCTGCATCGGGAGCGGGGGGTCTGGGGGCTTGTTCACCCCCACGCTCAGCACCGGTGCGGTGCTCGGCGGATTCTTGGGTCTCGCGTGGAACCTCGCGTGGCCGGGGTCCCCGGTCGGCGCGTTCGCGATGGTGGGAGCGGCCGCGATGATCGGGGCCTCGATGCAGGCACCTCTCACCGCTCTTGTGCTCGTTCTCGAGTTCACCCATAGCGGTTTTGAGATCATCGTCCCGATGTTCGCGGCGACGGTCACCGCCACAGCGGTCGCGCGCTACATCGATGGCTATTCGATCTACTCGGCTCGGTTGCAAGCCGCGTAGATCCGGTTCTGACCTGCCCTACGGCTGGGAAGCGTCATGGGATGGTGTCGGCACTCACCGCTAGCCAACACGTTGGACACAGCCTTGAGGGGACGTGCGCCGCGCCGCAACACCTTGGCGAGGACTACGGCTGTTCGGAGATGATGAGCGCGATGTCTACTCGATGGTGGTACACCTCGTGTGCGACGCGACGAAGGACGTCCTCATAGGCAAGCGGGCCCTGTTCTGGATGGATGAGTTCGATCGCGCCCGTCGCGACAAGTCTTTCGGAGTCGAACCAATCGCTGACGGCGCGCTCTAGTGACCAAAGTGATCCGAGGATCGCGAGTCCCAGATAACCTCTCGCATCTCCGAGTGCGTCCTCCTCGTAGGGCGTCACCGCCTCGGTGGACCCGAGTGCAACGGCTGCCACACGTTCAGCCCAGATTCGCGTGTTGTCCACCACGTGCGCAACGTAGGCTCGGGCGTTCCAATCGAGGCGGGCTATGTGCTCTGAACCGTCCCGTCCGCGAAGCAGGTGTCTGTAGTCCTGCGGTGCGTTCTTGATGATCTGTCGGCAGGAATCGCCGTCAAGTGACCAGCTATATCCACAGCCGCGACAAGGATCACCGAAGTGAGTCTGTACGTATTCGTTCATCGTCGAGACGATAATGACAACGACGGCGTTTTGCTAACCGCAACGTGTGGTTCATCGGCTCAATGTGCCCATATGAGCCCCGCTCCGACGAGGACGAGAAACGCGACAGCACCGAGGTAGAAGGCTCGTTCGGCGAGTCCGAAGTACCCGCGCGCCTTTCCCTGGTGTCGCACGATACCCATCGCAAAGAGGCTCACGAGCATCTCAATTCCGATCCCGAAGATCGCTCCGCTTGTGTTTCGCCACACGTTGGCGTTTTCGAGTATCCCGCCGAGGTGGATCGCGGCGATCGTGGCACTTGCGAACGCGATGATCGCGAGAACACCGTGGCGTCGTCCTGTCTTCGTGAGAATTGAGTCGGGAGAATCCATGGGGAACCAGCTGATAACACATCGAGAGGCGCCAGAGAGGAGGAGGAGGGCCATGACGAGCGTGCTCCCCGGGATGTCGATTTCCTTAATTCCTATTGCCGCGGCGACTGCAGAAACCCCCATCGAGATCGTCTGGATGCGGTAGCCGACGCGGAATCTCGTGATCCCGTATTGGCTGACGGGATTTGCAAAAAGCGACAGTCCCGTCGGGAGGAAATGGAGCACGACGAGCGTCACGCTGCACACACCGACGCCAAGGAGTGTTATGAGACCGCTGAGCACGTCGGCGCCAGAGCTGGACACGAACGGACATCGTATGTGCTGTTCGTCCGGTCCTTTCGCGGACCTCGGTTGCTACGGTCGCTTAGGGTGTCGGCGAAGAGTTCTACGTGGAGACGACGACCTGCAACCGCCACAAGAGCAGGAACTGAGGACACGCCTGGCCCGCTTGGCACTTCGGGGCTCCGGTCGCTTGAAGACCAGTTCGGCCTACGCGCACTGCTTTGTACGACGCGGTCAATGAACCGGCGTTTTGGGCAACAGCGCCGATCGGTCGGAGAAGGCGCGGCCCGGTCTCTTCAAGCGCGCTCCACGTGAGCCCAGCCTCGGACAACACGACTCGAAGTGTCTGTCCATCTCGAACGTGAACGCTCCGGCCGTTGTCAATCAACGTCGCGCAGACAAGGTGGTGGTTCGGTTTGCACCCCGGATCACTGCCAGATGAGGAAGACCTCGGGTCCTTGGACGTGCAAGCTCCGAGCGCGATTCCCATGATCAGCACCACGATGAGCAACGACGCGCGGGCAGTCTTCATCGACGCTTCGGTCGCTTACGCCCTGCCACCAAGTGAAAGTGCTCGAGGTCGCGCCTTTTTCCTGTGTCGGAGAAAGTGAAGGTTCGAGGTAGTTCAATGGTCATCGTCTAAGTATCGCAAAGTTCGTCGCTCATCCCATAGCGTATTCTGCTGAGGAGCTGTCGCGCATGAGAACGCTCGTCGGTGCTCACCGGGCACGCTGTGGGCACCTTGTGCCCACACAGCCGCAGCCGTTAGCGCGATATCGTGCACGATGATCTGTTGCAGCGGCGTTCGGACACATGTGGTCAGGTCCATTCGCACGTGATCCTTCTCATAAAAGGTAGAGCCTTTTAGATGCAGTCAAACCCTTCAGCACCAGATGATCTTTCGCGCTCTTCTTTTATCGGGCGACGGCTCACGATCATGCTTGCGGTTGCGTGCGGCGCTGTGGTCGCGAACCTCTACTATGCGCAGCCGCTGTTGCACACGATTGCCCGCTCATTTCATGCCGGTTCCGGTACCACCGGGCTCATCGTCACCTTCTCACAGATCGGTTACGCGATCGGGCTCGCGCTGATCTTGCCACTCGGTGACCTCCTCAATCGGCGCCGACTCGTGCCAACGATCTTGTTTGGAACTGCCGCGGCGCTCGCCTTATCGTCAGTAGCACCCGACATCGGCGTGCTCATCGCGCTCGCGCTTTTTGTGGGGCTCGGCTCGGTGGCTGCGCAGATCCTCGTTCCGCTCGCGGCCGAGCTCGCCCGAGACGGCGAGCGCGGCAAGGTCGTTGGTCGGGTGATGAGCGGACTGCTCATGGGCATCCTGCTCGCGCGTACGCTATCGGGGCTCGTGGCGGGAGCGACAAGTTGGCGCGTCGTCTATATCGCCGCGGCGGCGCTCGCGATAGGACTCGCAATTGTGCTGGCCCGATCCCTGCCAGCAGAACACGAGCGGCCGAGGCTGCATTACGGGGCATTACTTCGATCGACCGCGTCGCTGTTCGGGTCAGAGCCGTTGCTCCGGCGCCGAGGCGCCTATGGTGCACTCGGTTTCGCCGCGTTCAGCGTGTTGTGGACCACGATCGCGTTCATGTTGTCCGGTCCTCCCTACCACTACGGCGCCTCGGTAATTGGACTGTTCGGCCTCGTGGGAGCAGCGGGGGCGCTGTGCGCGATGTTCGCCGGACGTTTCGTCGACCGGGGATGGCATCCTTACACGACGGCCCTGTTCTCCTTTGGCATCGTGGTGTCGTTCTTTCCGATATGGCTAGGTCGCCATTCGCTCGCCTGGTTGATCGTGGGTATAACCGTGCTCGATCTTGGGGTGCAGGGCTTGCATGTGACGAACCAGGGCTTGATCTACACCCTCGCTCCGCACGCTCGGAGCCGCGTGAATTCCTCCTACATGGTGTGCTTCTTCATTGGCGGTGCGGTCGGTTCTTCTATCGCCGGTTTTGTCTATGACGCCGGTGGTTGGGCTGCGGTATGTGTACTCGGGGCGAGCATCGGCGCCGTGGCGATGGTTGTTTCGGGGTTCGATCGACTCTGGCCGGTTCCATCTGCCCGTTCGTCGTAAGGCGCGCGCGAAGGCGCTTCCGACCGATGCCGCGTGCACTTCTCGTCAAAGTGAGGCAATGTGGTCGTTCTCGTCGCGAAGGTTGATCTTTGGTTGACCGGCGCGCAGGAACACTCACGTGCACTTGGTGACGGTGGGGCAAGCAACGCACTCTGGGCCTTAGGCCAACGGTCGATAGTTGAGCAAGATCTTTCCCGAGGAAATGGTGCACGTAGTAAGAAGCTCCAGGCGGATCTTTTCCTGGCGTCGTGGAAAAGCGAGGTACCTTGTCCAAAGACGACGGGATTCACCATGATCCTGAGTTCGTCTAGCAACCCCGCACGCATGAAGCCGGAAGTGAGACGAGCGCTTCCGAGAACCAAGAGCTCACCGGCAGATTGGCCCTTCAAATCCGCCATCTCATGAGTGGCATCACCGCTGAGCAACGTCGAACCGGCCCACGAAGCACTCTTGAATGTCGTCGAAAAGATGACCTTGGGCATGCAGTTCATCCTCGATGCGACCAATGATGAGCTCTCCTCAGCTGTCGTTAATGGCCATAAGACGGCCATGAGCTCGTAAGTGACACGTCCAAAGACGAGCATGTCAGCTTTATCGAGTTGCCTTACGGCGAAGTCCTCGAACTCAGCGTGGACATTGTGCCAAACGCGGTCCTTGGTTAGTCCTTCGTGGAATCCATCGACGGACTCCATTGAGAATGAAGCCACTTATCGCATCGTGTCTCCTTGAGCGAAATGCATTTACCCCGCCCATGAGTCTTCTCCAGGATGGAGAGAAAGCCCCAACTCGGGAAATGTTCTTCGTATGAGTGCCAAAGGGGCCGAAGCAGCTCCTTGTGTGCATCGGCACAATCATCTACGTACCATCCAATGATTGGCGCAAGCTATATTCAACGGGCAAAATACCTTGGATTGTGCATGTGAATTCGCACTTCTTTAAAGCGTCGCCTTCCCATAAGCAATGAGGACGAAGGTCGATCAACAAGATGAGGAACCCGGGGGGTGGGACGGTCGAGAAGTTCTGGATACGACTGGGAGGGTTAGCAGGAATTATCTACGTCGCGGCGTCTGCATCGGGCAACGTTATCGAACCCACCCCCCCGAGCTTTAATGCAGATCCATCCGCGATCGTTTCGTTCGTTGTGAGCGAACGGCATCTCATCGTGGGTGGGGAGATTACGACCGCTGCAGCGACGCTTTTCGGACTGTGGTGGTTGGGTACCTTTGGCTACGCTTTTGGCAAGCTTGCCAACGACAGAGATCCGCTCGCATGGATTGCCGTCATCACCGGCGTAACTGCAAAGGTGTTTTCGCTCATAGGCCATTTGGTGACGGCGCTGCTCGCGACGCTTGCGTTGCAATCTCAGGGCCTCGCTGACGGAGTACTTGACAGGGCTCTGCTTGATTTGAGCCAGATCGCGCTCGCGATCAGTTTCCTCGTTCTTGGGGTCTTCGTTCCGACAGTGGCATTCGCGGCCATTCGCCGCGGAATCGTTCGCGCCTGGCTTGGATGGCTCGCGGTAATCGTCGGGATCATCAACGCCGCTTCGGGCGTATTCGCCCTCTGCACCGGAAGCTTCGTTCCTAGTAGCGATTCCCTCGCAAATGGCCCCTTGGTCGGTATTGGCACAGCGAGAACATGGGAATCCGTCTTTTTCGTGGGCCTCATTGGCTTTTGGTTCATCGTGTTCGTCGTGAGCGTTCAATTCCTTCGAGGGCGAGGTGCTGTATCGACATCGACTGGACCAGAGTCCGCTCCGGCTTAGGGGGATTCATCCCATCAGAGATGCGAAATCCTTCGATTCCGGACGAAATAACCCGTGTCGGCCGGAGGTGGAACAGGCGCAATAGGATCGAGCCGCAGGTGACACAACCCGAGACGTGTACACGATCGGTCGGTGTCTCTCTGACGGTAGCCTCGTTAGCTGCGAGTCGGTCCCTGTCGACGGTCTTTTCGCGATTCGCCATTCGGCGCGAGATCAGAAATTGACGGCACACCGCGCGCTGTTTCAAAGGAAGCGAAAGCGGAGAGTAGGCGAGGACCGACTGCTGTCACTCCCGAACGTCGTGACGACGTCGCGCCTCGTCTTGGTGCCCTATTTCGTCTGGCTCCTCCTCCAAAGCCACCACCGGGACTGGTTCTGGGCAGCGGTGCTCTTGGCGGTTCTCGGTTCCACCGACTGGGTGGACGGCCAGCTCGCCCGCCGCATGGATCAGGTGACGAACTTGGGCAAAGTTCTCGATCCGGTCGCGGATCGGGTCTTGCTATTGACTGCCGCCGTCAGCATCGTCGTATTGGGGGCGGTGCCAATTCCCATCGCAGCGATCGCCCTCGCTCGCGAGGCGTTGGTCGCGCTCGCCGCGATTGTGCTCGCGATGGCTGGAGCGCGAAGGATTGACGTGACGCTCATCGGCAAGGCCGGGACCTTCGGTTTGATGTGCGCGTTTCCCCTCTTCCTCGCAGGAAACTCAACGATTGGATGGCATCACGACGCTCTGGTGCTCGCGTGGGTTTGCGCGGTCGCGGGTCTCTTCTTCGGTTGGCTGTCTGTTTTCTTCTATATCCCTCTCGCGCGCACCGCCCTTGTTGAGGGACGAGCGTCAAGTGTTTCGGGTCGAAGTATCGGCCGCGATGGTCGACACCACCCCGGAGGTCGCAGGCTCTGAGCGGATCGAAGAGAGATGAGTTTCAGTTGTGCGAGACAGCTGCGTCTGACGTCAAGCGGTAGAGCATTTCTCCTGCGCGCGGAACGATGAGCGTCTCTTCGTCGCGAAACTTCGACAAATCGATCGCATCTGTGTCGAGGTAGCCGAGGCCAACAGCCTTGCATCGCTTGGCGCTGATGCCAGTCGCGAGCGTGACCGCGATCCTCAAATGTTCGATGCCGGAGGCCGCGTCAAAGGTACCTTCTCCTCGAAGGTGCGTGGAATGCGCGAGCACCCCCGCGGGCAGGTTGGCAAATCTGTCCCACTGGCCGAGGAAGTAGTCACGACAGTGGTAGCCGATCTTTTCAATGAGCGCACCGTGAACCGTTGAGAACTCGCTGATGTGTGGCGCATAGAGAATGACTTCGCCTCCGTCAGCGACAACGGGCTCGAGCTTGTACATGCCTTTCGCGGCCGTCCAGATGTCCTCATACATTGAAGGAATGAGGGACACGACGCGGCGATAGGGTCTTGTGATCCTCAGGATGTGCACTTGTGCTGAAAGCGCCGCCGCGCGTTGCCATGCCGCTTCGCAGCTCCCGGCGTAGAGCCCGCAGAGCTGAGCATCGTCGTGGTGATCTTCGCGACGTGCACTCGCACCACGCTCGACGTCCTTGAGCAAGTGCGCGTCTTGCGTTTCTGCACTTTGGAGCTCTCTTGCGGGCGACACGACAAGCGCCAGGCACTTTCGCTCGATGGGCAACTTCGAAGCTGCGAGGTCGATGAGTGCTCGTACCGGCGTCGTTCCGAGCGTGCCGATGATCGAACGCGAGGTGATGAGAGCGCCGAGCCAGTGCGAGGCGTCGATCATCTCTGGGCTCGATATCCCAGGGAAGAAGTACTTGTTGCCTCCAGAGAATCCGACGACTTCGTGCGGGAAGACGGGCCCCACCACGATCGCAAGATCATGTTCGGCGACCTGGCTGTTGCACTTGACGGGGATCGATCGATGCATGCGGCCTTCGCTCAAGTGTTCGACGACAGAGCGCTCAATCTCACCGCAGCTCATGAGGTCTTCTTCTGAGCGCCAGGCGTGGTTGCGCACCATGTAGCCGTTGGCGTCGGCGCCGTTCACATCGAGTTCCACGCCCAAGAACTCCTCGAGCTCGCGCCGCTCGAGGCGACGGTGGGTGCCCTGCGCGATGAGGAAGGTCACGCCGGATGCGCCACCATTGTGGAGAAACTCGCTCATAAGCCGGTAGAGAAGAGCGATCGGTGCGGTCCTCGTGCGGTCCGGCAATAACACGAGGACGCGCTTTCCGCCCACGCGCCAGCGCTTTATGGCTTCATCGAGGATGTCGCGGATCGCTTGTTCGTCGAGAAGGAGATCGGGCGCCCCGCGGCCAACCGTTTCGCTTTCTATATCGCCTTTCATGTCGAAGCACCGCTCCATGTGGCGATGCGCCTGGCGAGAAGCGCCGGCGTCATGGAATCCGTGTCCACGATGAGCTGTGCAGATTCCTCGAACGCGGGCGCACGTGAGGAGAGGATCGAAGTGGTCCACGCCAAGGGGTCACCTCCCACCCAGGGGCGTCTCCCACTGCGCATGATGCGCTCTGTGAGCGTCTTTGGTGAGGCGCGCAAGTAGACGAGAAAACCGCGGTCGCGAAGGCGATTGAGTTCGATGTGTCTGTCGGCGATGCTCGCGGGAATGCCGGCAACGAAGGGGGGGTCGAGCGTACAGAGCCAACGCGCGAGGCGGGCCTCTGCGTCGTGAAGTACGTCTGAGCCTTCGGCCGCCAGGGCGAGGAGGTCCTTGCCCTCGCGTTCCAACAACAACGCATCGTTATCCAGGTAAGGACAGGAAAGGAGCTGCGCGAGCTCAGCACCGATGGTCGTCTTGCCACAGCCCATCATGCCGATGAGGAATACAGGCCGTGCGTGCAGAGCCCTCAAGTCCTCGTTCATGTCGTCACTGCTCATCGTGGGCTTCGTCGCGCGCTCTGCTGTGTGACGGCGGCAAGGACGTCTGTTATTCGGCCCTTGGACAACTGAAAGAGCGCATCGGTCAACATCGCCTTGAAACGCTCGCTGGCACATAGGTCTGGTCCGAAGACCTCTGAGATCTGAAGTGCTCGGTCGACGACACGGGCCTCGTCCTCGGTATCTCCGATCGCCTCTTTGATCTGAGTCGACATCGGGTCGCTCAACTCGAATCTTCGACCGAGATCGTCGACGCCCACGAGAAGCGCCCGAAGCCACGCAGCGACAACGAGCGTCGCGCAGTAAGGAGCCGCTCCGACAATAAGACACTCCCGTATCACCCCAAAGAGGCGCTCGGGAAGCTTCTGCGAGCCGTCTGCCGCCACCTGTGTGCAGCGATAGGGAAGTGCGGTGTTCGCGAAGCGCTTCAGGACCTGTTCGTGATAGATGTCGAGGTCGACGGCTTCGGGGAGCGTGAGAGTCGGCCGGACCTCCTCATCGACCAACTTGTGCACGAAGGCCTCAAAAGTAGGGAGCTTTGAGACCTCATCGATCGTCTCTATTCCGGCGAGCAAGCCGAGGTACGCGAGGGCCGAGTGGCTACCGTTCAACACACGGAGCTTCAAGGTCTCATATGGCCCGACGTCTTCGACGAGTTCCGCACCTGCTCGGTCCCACGCGGGCCGTCCTTGGGCGAAGCGATCCTCGATGACCCACTGCATGAATGGCTCGGTCACGACAACGGCGCGGTCGGTAACACCGAGCTGTCGCTCCGCTTCGGTGCGGAACGCATCGGTCGTAGCCGGAACAATCCGGTCCACCATCGAGCAGGGAAAGGTGACGTTCTCGGCGACCCACTGCGCGAGACCTTCATCAAATCTGGCCGACGGCCAAGAAAACAGCTCATCGACGAGCCCGTGGAGCAAGCCTCCATTGGAGGACAAGTTGTCACAGGACATGATCGTCAAGGGACCCGCGTCCTTGCGTCGGCGTTCCTCGAGCGCGCGACATAACTGGCCAACGACGCTGACGGCTTTGCGCCCGGAAGCATCAGCGTCGAGTTCGGGATCATCCCGACGCAGCTTCCTCGTTCCTTGGTCGTGCCGGTATCCTTTCTCGGTCACCGTGAGCGTTACGACCTCGACGGCGCTATCCGCTATCTGAGCGACAAGGGCGTCGGCATCGCGGCGCGCGAATAGCGCTCCTCGAAGAGAGGCCATGACTCGCAGCTCATGGTCCTCGTCATTCGCGACGAGCAAGGAATAAAGGCCGTCTTGGGAGGCGAGCATCTCGGCTGCGACGGGACTGCGCTCGCTCGCTGCACATATTCCCCATCGCGTCTCACCGGTTTTCTGGCACGCCGCTTCGGTGTAGGCGACCTGGTGGGCACGGTGGAATGCACCGAGGCCGAGGTGGACGATTCCGATGCTCAGTGCGTTGGGATCCAACACGGGTCGCAAACTCAGCGGCACGCGCTCGAGACTCGCGAGCGACAAGTTCACCGCAAGGCTTTCTGTTCATGACACGGGGCGCTCTTTGCACCAGAAGATCCTCGAGGAAGACTTTCGGTTCCCGAGCGTTGCGCAGCCGAACGTGATTTGGCGCGCGACGAGATAGGTTTCATCTTCAGCGCGTCTTGTGTACAGGTCCGCTTGTGACCGGCACGTCGCGCCCCGTACGAACTGATTCATAGGCGGCGTGCACGACCGCCAAGGCCGCACGACCGTCTTCTCCGGTCACCATTGGTCGCCGCGCCTGTTGCAGCGCATCGGCGACATCTTGGAGCTGCGCGCGATGCGCGTCCGCACTCAGAAAAGCTGAGCCGAGCGCAGCTGATCGCAGCGGGCTTTTCGTATCGGGCTTGGACATGCCAGCTTCGTGCTCGCCGGCTATGTCCCAAGTCTCGAGGCAACCCGCCTTCACGGTGACGCTCGCGCGCTCACTCGTCACAGAGAGCGTCTCCGGCGCGCCGGGATAGCTCGCCGTGGTGACCGAAAGCGTCGCGAGCGCGCCCTTCTCAAAGTGGAGATTGACGACGATCACGTCCTCGGCTTCCATGTCGTGCGCGACGGTCGACGCGCGCGCGAAGACCGATACCACCGGTCCGAGCAGCCACAAGAGGAGGTCGACGAGGTGGACACCTTGGTTGGTGAGTACCCCGCCGTCCAATGCCCACGTGCCACGCCAGGGATCAGCGTCGTAGTAGGCCTGCGTGCGATACCACCACGCGCGAGCCTCAGCGAGGGTGATCCTTCCGAGCCGACCCGAATGCATCGCTTCGTGAAGCTCGACGAAGCCGGCGTCGAAGCGGTGCTGGGCGATTACCGACAACAAGACACCATTTGAGCTGCACGCCGTGATGACCTCGTCCGCGGCCTCGAGGCTGACATCGATCGGCTTTTCGAGAACGACGTGGCGGCCGGACTCCGCGATCTGACAGCCGAGCGCCGCATGCGTACCGCTCGGGGTGCAGACACTCACGACATCGACGCCACTAACCGAAAGGAGTCCCTCGAGGTCAGCGCGAGCCACGACGTTGTAACGCTTCGCGAGCGCATGTGCGCGCTCTTCGCGCTGATCGGCGACGGCGACGAGTCGTGCGCCGCGCAACCTCGTTGCAGCCTCTGCGTGCAGGGGTCCGATGGTTCCACAGCCGAGGATCCCAATTCCGATCTCGTCCATCGCTATGGATCCTCCATTGCGTTGAGCCCGCCTTTGATCACCTTTGAGGAAGGCTCAAGCGAGGCCGACGGACTCGGCGACCGACCGCACGGTGGAAAGACTCGCGGAGCCTTCTTCGGCGAGGTCTGACCAGTTGCACTCGAGAGAGCACGATCCTTCGTAGTTGATGGCGACGAGCTCTCTGAACAGCCCGGTGAGCTGCGAGACGTCGGACTCACTCGGGGGCTTTCGGTTCGGTCCGCTGACGTGCACGTGGCGCACGAGCTCGGGAAAGCGACGTACGACGCTCGGATCCTCGTTCTCCTCGAGGAGGTGGAAGCCGTCGACGACGAGGCATAGGCCAGGGGTGCCGAGTTCTTCGGCGAGCTCACCGGCCTCTTCCAGGCTGTTCACGAGGTTCGTTTCGGCATGGCGGAGGTGCTCGAGGCAGATCGTGATCTCCGGCGAAGCGAGGTTCGCGGCGAGCACCAGGGCCTCTCCGAACTGCAAGAGCGCCTCTTCATAGGGGAAGCCCGCGGGCACGGTGCGCGCCGTGCCGCTCCCAAAGACGACAACGCGAAGTCCGAGCGCCTTTGCTCTGCGCAGCGCTTCGTGCATATAGGCGTCGCGGGCGGTCCGGTCTAGCCCTTCGCCGACGATGGAAAGCTCGCCGGGCAAGAACACGTTCGCGCTTCGCGCACGAAGTCCACCGACGGTCCACGTCTCAAGCGAGGCGTCGAAGCCCGGAGCGTCTTTGGCCATGATCGATTGCGCCATCGGGGGCTCGTAATAGTCACATCCGGCAGAAACGAGACGGGACGCAAGCGCGAAGTCCGGTGGGGGCATGCATATTCCGATCTGCATGAAGGTCCTCCTCATGGGCGTTGTCGCACGCGATCAAAAACCTACCAGCGCCCCCGAAGGCCCGGTCTGGCATGGTCACGGACAACTAGCGTGTTTGGCCAAGGACTTGGAGACGAACAGCCACTCGTCCTTTAGGGGCCTCGGCGGTCCGGTCCAACCTGGCGTTCCAGCTGGGCTCGTTCCCAGGCCCTTGAGTGGGAGGATCGGGCGCAACTTCGAAGGAGAGGCCTCGGGGTCACGTGCACCGGGCAACCTTTGGAGTACGCGGCAAAGCGAGCAATGAGGCGCGGGGAGGCGTTGAAGATGACGGGGCAGGAGGAACCTCGCGGATCGAAGGTGCACGGCTTTGGGATCGTCGGTTGCGGGGTCATTGCCCCGATCCACGCCCGGGCGATCGCAGCGCTTCCGAACGCGCGCCTCGTCACCGTCACAGACATCGTCTCCGAAAGAGCGCGCAGCTTTGCTGCGACCTACGGGGTCGAATGTGACGCTTCTCTTTCGGAACTACTCGCTCGGCCTGACGTAGACGTTGTGTCGGTTTGTGTTCCAAGTGGCTTGCACGCCGACATCGGCGTGCGTGCGGCAGAAGCCGGAAAGCACCTCCTTGTCGAAAAGCCCATCGACATCTCGCTACCTGCCGCCGACCGACTCATCGATGCGGCCCGGAATAGAGGTGTCACCTTGAGCGTCGTGTCCCAGCATCGATTCGATCCCGGCCTTGTCGAGCTGCACGATCTGCTCGAAAGAGGCGCCCTCGGCCGCCTCGTCCTCGGGGCAGCGAGCATCAAGTGGTATCGGACGCAGGCCTATTACGACGCTGGCGCGTGGCGCGGGACATTGGCCCTCGACGGAGGCGGGGCACTCATGAACCAAGGAGTGCATTACACCGATCTCCTTCGTTGGAGCATGGGAGCCGTCGAAGAGGTGACTGCGCTCTGTGCCACCCAGAATCACGCCATTGAAGTAGAAGACGTCGCGCTCGCGATGCTCCGGTTCCGTTCCGGGGCCATTGGAATGCTGGAGGCGAGCACCTCGGTCTTCCCCGGGCTTCCCGAGCGCCTCGAGGTGAGCGGGACAGGAGGTTCGGTGATCATCGAAGACGGAGCGATCGTGCTTCGCGCGTTCGTGGGTGAGAATGCGGACATGGCCTCCTCATCTGTGGCGAATGCGAAACCCGCCGAGAAAAGCGGGGCTGCGGCCGATCCCGGCGCGCTGCCGATAGGCGCGCACATGGCACAGATTGCCGACCTTCTCGACTCGATCGACGAACATCGCTCGCCCATCGTGTCCGGCGAAGAGGCCCGCAACGCCCTCGAAGTCGTCTGCGCGGTGTATGAATCGGCGCGACGCCATACGAGCGTTTCCTTGCCACTAAGAAGTGCCTAGGTCTTTGATGAAGGTCTCTTTCACGATCGATTCGCGGGGCGCGGATTCGCAAGAGTTGATCGAACGCCTCGTTGAAGGTGACGCGCTTGGCGAGCTCATTTTGCGCGAGGGTCGCATGGCTGAACTCGCCACAGAAGCTGGCGACGTGAAGCTCGACTGGATCGATGGACTACACCGCGCATTAGAGCGAGAAGGTGTACTCGATGAAGTCGCATACCTCGCCCGTTCGCTCCTCGACTCAGGTATGCGTCACCTCATCTGGTCTGGTATGGGTGGCTCGGTTCAGGTCGTGCGCTGTCTCTTGGACCTCGGCTGGATAGGTGGCACGGGACTCACCATCCATCCCCTCGACTCGACCGACCCCCGCGTCTTGTCGCGCCTCATCGAGCGCATCGGCAAAGTGGAGATCGGCGCGACGGGAATGGTGGCGGTCGCTATGGGCATGACTTCTGAGGAGCCCATCGCACATCTCCGGTGGTTCGAGAGCGTGCTCAAAGAATGCGGGGCAACAAAGCTTAAGGAGCGCTTCGTTGTCATGAGCCTTCCGGGTTCTTACCTCGATACCTACGCGAAGGAGCACGACATTCGTTCGGTTGCGATCCAACTCGACGGTGAGAGCCATACCTCGGGGCGGATGAGCGCGCCCTCGACCCGGGTGTTCCTCTTTCCTGTCGCGCTTTCCTTGAACCCACCGAGCGAGGTTTTCGAGGTGGCCCGCCGTTGCGAGAAGTCCTTTGGACTGTCTGCGGACATGGACGAAGCGGCCCGAGCACAATACGTGCGCTGCGACCCGTTCGTCGCGTTGGCGTGTTTTCTTGCGGCGCAACTCCTCGAGGGAAGAGACATGGTGTTATTCGACGCCGACGCTTCGTCTGCGCCCCTTGTGCCGTGGATCGAACAGGTCATCGAGGAAAGCTTGTGCAAGAACGGCAGGGGACTGTTGACCTTTTGTCATCAACGGCTCGCCCCGCGGAATTCGGCGTCGCGCCTCGTGCGCATCGTGCTTCGCACCGATGACCTTTATGAGCGAACTGACGCTACGGCAAAGGCGGAGCTCGAAGAGGCGATGAATGCGATGGGTGAGATTCCGACGGCGTCTTTGGCCATGTCTTTTGATCTGTCCGATGCCGTCGACCGACTCGGTGCCGCGGGGAGGTGTTTTCTCGGATGGAGCCTCACTGTCGCCGTCATCGGGTACCTGAGCGATCTCTCCTTTGCGGGACAGCCCGGAGTCGAGGCCTACAAGCGCTATGCGCGCGAGCTTCGCGACGCGCCTGGACCGCTTCCTTACCCTAGGGACGACCTCGTCTGCTTTGGACGGGAACCAGGAGAAGGAAGGGCTCGAGGAAATGCGCTCTGGTTCGGCGCGCTCGCGCCCGCGCTCTTGCATGAGACGAAGACGTCTCTTCTTAGTACCGGGGGTTCACACGACGCGAGGGAAGCGCCTTCGATCGCGCTCTGTCGTCTCTTGGAGACACTTCAAGCCCGCGGCGGGCCCGCGTACCTCGACCTCACGATCAATGGAGAACCCGACGGGCCGGGTTGGGAGGATCTTCGCCGGATCGTGCGCAGCTTGGCGAATGACGTATTAGGCATCCCCTTCAAGATCCGTTGTGGGCCACGTGACTATCACTCGACTGAACAAAGCGAGGTGGACGGCCCACCGGGGCTCTTGTCCTTACGTGTCGCGGTGCGAGAGCTTCCCGAGGTACCAATCGGGGATTATGACAATCGCTACTTCCAGGCACAATCGCTCGGCACCGTCTTCGCCATGCGCGACGCCGGCCGTGCAGTCGTTCTCGCGTTGCTCGAAAATGACGCCGGGGTCGAAGATCTCCTCGGTGTCCTCGAAGATACAGCGGCGTGCATCGCCACGCGATCAGACGAAGACCCCTCGACTTCTTGAACGGCTGTACGAGGAACGTCGCGTTCTGGCGTCTCTGTCATAACTGGACGAGAATCGTGCTCGTGAATGACGAGGATCGTCGCGACGTTGAGCCCATCGATGCTCGACACGACAAGGAGCTTTCCTCGAGCGCCGAAGGAGGACCTCGGTCAAGGCCCCCTCGCCCGAGTGCTTCGGGCAACGACGGCCACTTTTTGGAGCGGGTCAGTGACGCGGACCGCGACCACGTCGTGACGTTGCTGCGAGACCACTGCGCAGCCGGGCGGCTTACCTTGGACGAGTTCTCCGAACGTGTCGGCTCTGCGCTCACGGCTCGGACGAGGGTCGAGCTTGACACCGTGCTCGGCGACCTTCCGACTTCCTCCGAGGCTCCCCCCAAAGCCACGACGCGCCGGGCCAGGCGTTGGTTCGTCGCGGTCATGGGCGGGTCCGTCGCGCGTGGGCGTTGGCGGCTCGGCCGCCACGCGATCGTCCTCACGGTGATGGGAGGCTGTCACCTCGACCTGCGGCAGGCCGAGATCGAGGGTTTGGAGAGCACGATCACCGCGATATGCGTGATGGGAGGCGTGGATATCATCGCTCCCGAAGGGATCAACGTCGAGTTAACCGGGATCTCGATCATGGGTGGACGACACATCCAATTGAGCGACGCGCCGCCCCTCAAAGGCTCGCCACGCATCGTGGTCCGGGCGTTTCCGATCATGGGCGGAGTGAACGTGCGCAGCAGGACGTTCCTGTCGCCGGGCGAGCTACGCCGGGATTGGTGATTGGCGCCACGATCGAAGAGCTCGTGAGCACACTTCCTTTGAAGATGTGCTCGAAGTGAGCGCGTCAGGTAAGAGTGAGCTTTATTGCGCATCCCATTGGAACCACCGAATGCCGATTGCTGCGAAGAAGACGATGTAGGCACAACATGACAGCAGCGACAGGGTGTCGTGATTGCTCCACGCGGGGAGGTGGGCGCGCCTTGTTCATCGAGCACCGTCTCGAGGACGCGTTGTGCTGCATCGAATCGCCCCATTCTCCACAGTTTTCAAAATAGCCTCGATGCGCGAGAGCCTTCTGGCGGCGCGCGAGCGCTCCTCTGGATGATCTTGGGCTGTCGATGTCGTTAGGAGACTACGCGCCGTCGGGCGCGTCGCGGCGCTCGATGGCTTCGATGAGGCGCTCGTAGCGATGCCGGATGTCCTCTGTGTCGTGCGGTTCCGGTACCGAATCCTCGGCGTTTTGCAGGATCATGAGCGCTTGGCGCGCGAGGACCTGGCGCTGGTCCGATGAGGTCGTCTCCGCGACGATCGAGCTCAGAGAGTCGATCATCCGGATGATGACAGCGGGCATCCCCCGCGCTGCTTGGCGGACCTTGTCGAAGGCGCGATTGACCATTCGGGAATAGGAGGGGTCGGACTCGATGAGCCGGACACGTCCGTAGCGATCCCTGTAGACGCCTTCTTCGAGGACCCGACCGGATACCCGGCTGAGACCCGCAGAGAGCCAATCGATGCAGGTCAACGCCGTGAAGGTGTCGTTTACCGCGGGGGAAAGCGCGCGGATGGCGATCTCTACGAGCTGATCGATGGCGAACACCGGGTCTTGCATCAAGGTGCGATGCGGGCCGGTGACGTGAGCCTTGGCGAGGTGCTGAGCGACCTGTTCGGCTGCGCCTCTGGGGAAGACCGTCGCGAGCCGGTGCTCAGCAACGATGAAGTGTCCGGGTCTGTGCTCAAGTCGGATGACCGCATCGGTCCGGCACGCGATCTCGACGAGTTGGGCATAGCCGACGAATTGCAGGTAGCCGCTCACGCTCGCGAGGACCGCGCCTCCTCGCTCGTCGATGAGTTGGAGAAGCTCGGGTACCGTACGGCCGCTGTCGAGCGCCTCAGTACGGCGGGTGCGCGCCAAGGTTTCGGGGAACTCCGCGTCGATGGCACGCGTGAGGTCCCTCGCGATTCCGGCGATGACCTGTGGCAATTGAATGGACTTCGCGATGTGGTGGATGAAGTAGATGAGCACGGCGATGTCGACAAGCAACAGTGCTTCGGCGACGGTGATTGACAGATGAGGGACGAACTTGCCATGCGGGTCACTACCGATTGACACGAGCGCAAGCACCGAGTAGACGAACGTGCCGACGAACACGCCCAGCGTCACCTGATTGCCGACATCTCGGACGAAGTTCCTCATCATCCGCGGGCCGAACTGCTGTGACGCAAGCGTCAGGGCCAAGATGGTGATGGAGAACACGACGCCGATGACGGTGATCACCGCCGCTGCGATCGCTATGAGGATCTCGCGACCGGCATCAGCGCTCCCCGCTCGTACCCAGTCTGGCAAGACCAAGTTTCCATGGAACGCCGCCCAATCCACCTCGAAAGTCGCGAAGAACAACATGCCCGCGACGACGATGAGGATGGTGGGCACGAGCCAAAAGGTCGTGCGGAGCGCTTCCCAGCGCCAGCTTGGTAGTCGAGTCCGTTCGTCGCGCCCGCTCACGATCTCAACGGGGGCGCGGCCCTCTTCGTCCATCGTCATCGGAAGAAGCGGTCCGTCGTCCGCGAGCAGATCTCGTCATGGTGCGCGAACAGCCGTGGGCTCATGTGCTTCGTTCGCGCATCACAGGCAATAGCTGGGAGATAGTCGGTCATCGTCAGAGGTCCTCACTCGCCGACCAGTCTTCCCGGCACACCAAAGTCGCTAAGAGACGATACTCGCGGATTGCTCGTCGAGGGACCGACAGGATCGCCCGCTATGTATGCACGCCGCTTGATCGAGATGGAAGGCGTGGCGGCACCGATAAGCCCTAGGCGACCGCTTTCCTGAACACCCTCGTTGCCCAGAACAACACGAGGGCACAAGACGGGGCGAGTACGGCGAATGCCTGCCAAACCGCCGGCCCGCCGAAGGTCCCGAGAGCAAGGGTGCGCGACGCCTGCACCAAGTAATACAGCGGGTTGAAGTGCGCGATGACACGCATCCAAAGCGGTCCGAGCGAGATGGGAAGGAGGACGCCGGCGAGGAGCAGGATGGGAAGGTTCATTCCGTTGATGACCGCGGCGAAGCTGCTGATGTCCTTTGTCAGTAGAGCCATCGCCGTCGAAAACGCCGCGAATAGCGTCGCGAGCAAGCTCAAGAGCACGGCGAGCACCAAGAGGCCGAGCCAGTGCACCTCGAAGCCGAAACCGTATCCAACGGCGACGACGACAGCGTCGAAGACCATCATCATCGAAAGGCCCGAGAGAATCGGGCCGATGAGGATCGCGAAACGGCTCGCTGGGGTCACCCGAAAGCGCTCGATGACACCTTTTTGAAGTTCGAAGATGGTGGCAAATCCCATGCTGCTCCCGCTTGCAAACGCCAAGAGCGCAAGAATCCCCGGCAAGAAGATGTCGAGGACGCTTCCCTTGGGAAACCCCGGGGAAGAGGTGAGGTCCTTCAGCAATGGCGTGAAGAGGGCCAAGTACAAGATGGGCGTCGAGAACCCGACGAAGAGCCAAACCGGGTTGCGCAACATCTCGAGCGTGTGGCGATTGAACAAAAGGCCGATGTCACGGACGGGCTTCATTCTGCGATCCCCTCTCCGTCCCCACTTGATTCGCGAAGTGATCGTCCCGTTTGTCGCAAGAAAACGTCGTCAAGGGTCGGTTCGGACAATCTGATCGACTTGAGACCGATGCGCTCGGTGTCGAGGAGACGCAGCAGGTGGGGGAGTGCAGCGCTTCCGTCCTCGACGTAGAGGTGGAGGTGCTCGCCTTCGGAGGTGATCTCCCGCACGTACGACGCGGCACCAAGAAGCGAATGTGCCCGCTCGGATGCCCCGTTCTCGTCATGGAGACTAAGCGTCACCGAGTCGCCCGAGACCTGACGCTTTAGCTCTTTCGGGGTCCCTTCGATAACGATCTCACCGTGATCCATGATCATGAGGCGATCGCAGAGCGCGTCGGCTTCTTCGAGATAGTGCGTCGTTATGAACACCGTTGTGCCGCGTGCGCGCAACGATCGTATGTGGCCCCAGAGGTTCGCCCGGCTCTGTGGGTCGAGCCCCGTGCTCGGTTCATCCAAGAACAACACTTCCGGCTCGTGGATGATGCCGAGCGCGACGTCGAGGCGCCGACGCTGTCCTCCCGAGTAGGTCTTCACACGCCGATCCGCGAAATCGGCGAGATCGAGACTTTCCATGAGCATGTGCGCGCGAGCTCTCACCGAGGAGAGATCGGTGCCATAGAGACGGCCTTGAAGGATGAGGTTCTCTCGTCCTGTCGCGAGATCATCCGCTCCACCGAGTTGGCTCACGTAGCCGATGCGTGTCCGGACTTGCTTTGGATGCTCAGCGACATTGACGCCGGCGACCATGGCTGTGCCGCTGTCAATGGGAAGAAGGGTCGTCAGCATCCGGAGCGTCGTCGTCTTGCCGGCGCCGTTTGGACCGAGAAATCCGAAGATCTCCCCTTTCCCGACGTTGATGCTCACGCCGCGCACGGCTTCGACCGGGCCCCGCTTCGACCGGAAGCTCTTCCGCAGTTCACTCGTCGAGATGATCGTTTCCAAATACCCGTCTCCTCGCTAAGAAATCCCAGGCATGCCCGGCTCTCCTCGAGCTCACGCGCGCCGTCGAGGCGGCATGCCGTGTGGGCAGGTCTGCGCAAGTCTGCTGTTAGCGCTTCCCACCTTCTGACGAACGAGGGACAGCGCGTAGTTATTCCCGTGTCGCTCTCATTCGCGCGAAGCGCAGTCGTTCGCCTCATGCCGAAGCGCGCGCGACCACGGCCTTCCCGTTCAGGACATGGGTGTGACGACGACGCCTATGTCGCCGTAGGGGATGCGCTTGCCCTTCAGGATCCCGCCAACGGTGCCGAGGAACTTCGTCATCGTCGTCATGGATCCGTACTTCTTGCGAACCTTGTCGCGAATCGTTTCGAATGCCGGACCCGTGACGAGTTGCGCGGTGGCCCGGGTTGGGCTCGCACCGTGCTTGACTTGGCCCCGAGCATTGCAGGGTTGCACGGTGACCTGGTCATTGTGGGCTAGGCGCTTTGCCTTTCCCGAACCTGAACTCGTCCAGAATCCGAGCTTTCCGTCATCGAGAGCTACCACCCAGACGGGGGTCTTGACCGGCGTGTTGTCGCGCCGGAGCGTCGTTAAGAGCATGTACTTCTCGTCAGCGAGTGCCATCGCCAAAAGCTACACGAGCATGGCGGCGATGCGTCGAGACCTCCTCGGCTACGCAAGGAGCGTCGATGCGACCCTGTGCAGTTCCGAGATGTGCTCGCGGGTATCTTCGGCACTCATACGGATCCGCCGTAGAGGTCGAAGGTCCGTGCCATCCCCCCGTCGACAGAGATGGTCTCGCCGGTGATGAAGCGCGAATCGTCGCAGGCAAGGAAGACGATCGCGTCGGCGATGTCCTCGGGACTCGCCCATCTCCCAAGGGGCGTCTGGCTCTCGACCTTCTCGATGACACCGGGGATCATCCTGTTCTTCGCCCAAAGGGCCGTGTCGACAGCACCTGGTGCGACGGCATTGACTCGTATCCCATATCGCCCAAGATCGATCGCGAGCGACCGCGTCGCTGCGTCAAGAGCGCCCTTTGACGCCGCGTAGGCGGCACGCCTCGGCGTGCCGACGAGAGCTGAAGCGGAGGAAAGATTGATGATCGAGCCCGACCTGCGCTCGATCATCGAAGGTGCGAGGGCCGCGACGAGCAAAAGTGGGGCCCGCACGTTTACCGCCAAGAGCTCGTCGATGAGACGAGCGTCGGTGTCCGTGATGGAAAGGCGCTGTGCCGCCGCGGCGTTGTTCACGAGGACGTCGACGAAGCCGAGGGCATCAAGTGCCTGCGTGGCCACATCCGTCGGGGCATCTGGCACAGCGAGGTCGCTGACGAAGACGATGGGGTCGTGTTCGAGCTCGTTTGCGACGGTGCGAAGAGCCTCTTCGCTCCTTGCGACCAAAGCGACTCGAGCACCGGCGCGATCGAGCGCTCTTGCCGTTGCCGCGCCGATCCCACGCGAGGCTCCTGTCACAAGCGCCGTACGGTCCTTCAGGGGTTGGGGATGCATCTCCTGAGCCTATGGTTGCGTGGGACTCACTCGGGGTATCCCGACGCGGATGTGGGGGGATCAAGCAGGGAGGTCTCCTTCCCTTTGGTCATCACGAAGTTCGCCGGAATGCAGGAGGAGATCCGTGCCGAAAAGCGACGTGATGGAATAGGGGAAATGGCTCAGGCTGTGATTTTTGACTGGTTCGGCACGCTCGCGAGATGGGATCACGAAGCGCCGTCGAACTATGCGGCTGTACTCGACGATCACGGCTTTGGGATCGACCCTGTCGTCATCGGCGGCTACCTCACGCGTTGGGACGGAGTCGACCATCACGAACACTCGGTCAGCCGAGAGGCCTATCTCGCGTGGACTCGACTGCGCCTCTTTGGGCTCGCAGAAGACTGCGGCGTTCCCGCTTCGGAGAGAAGGGCAGTCGTCGAGGCCCTTGTCGAGTCCGATTTCGGTTCGTCGATGGAGGCATATCCCGAGACCTTGCCCGTTCTTTCGGAACTGCGCCGCCGAAACTTCGCGGTTGCCGTGTGCTCGAACTGGGGTTGGGACCTCGAGCCATACCTCGAACAGACGGGGGTCGCTCCGTTGGTCGACGTGCCGGTGACCTCCGCGCGAGCGGGTTACCGGAAGCCCCATCCCGCGATCTATGAGATAACGCTCACACGACTTGGCGTCTCAGCTGGCGACGCAGTGTTCGTCGGGGATTCCTGGCGACCCGACGTGCTCGGGCCCATCAGCGCTGGCATGGCGGCGGTTCACGTCTGCCGGGACGTTTCCGCAGCTCTTCCCGAGCTCGTCGACGGAGCTCATCGCGTCGCCACGCTCCATCACCTGTTGACGCTGGAGCCATTCGAAACACGTCCTTGAGTACTTCCGTGCCGCGTGACCATGGGCTCACGATCGTCCCAGCGACACGCGCCGCGGACAGTGTTTCGCGATAGGGCCTCCCATGACTTTTGCGTGGGACAAGATGGAGAACTCATCGGCGCCTTTTTCGCCATGGGGAGCAATGCTCTTCAGTTACGCGCGATCTGATCTCCACGAGATTTTCGCGCACCGATCTTGCGAGACATAATCGTGTTCGACAAACCAACGAGCGGAGCGTTCGAGCGCTTCGGACGCCGGGCGAGATTCATAACCGAGCTCGCGTCGGGCACGCTCGTCCGAGAATATTCTTCGCGTCATCGCAATGCGTGCAGCGTCAAGTGACACGGTCGGATTCCTACCGATCAACCGACCCTCGACCGCGTCCGAAAGGTAGCCCATCGTGAGCATGAGCCCTTTCGGAACCTGCACCTTTGGCGCGGGCAGTCCCGTGCACGCCGCAAGTCGTTCGAGGATCTCACGCAGTTCAAGGTTCTCTCCGCCGAGAATGTAACTTCGCCCGACCGAACCCCGCTCTGCTGCAAGAATGTGACCTCGTGCGACGTCGGCGACATCGACGACATTCATCGCAGTATCGACATATGCCGACATGCGGCCCCGTAGGAAGTCGAGCACGATCCGCCCGGTCGGTGTCGGTGCTTCATCTCCCGGTCCAAACGGTGTCGTTGGAAGGACGATGACGAGCGGAAGGCCGGTCGCCGCCTCACTTAGCGCTTCACGCTCGGCGACGTACTTCGACCGCTCGTAGTTTCCGACGAGCTCTTCAATGCGCGCGTACGTCGTCTCATCTGATGAGCGTGCGTCAAGGTGACCAAGCGTCGAGACCGATCCCGTGTAGACGACGCGCTCACAGCCGGCAGCGCGCGCCGCAGAGAGGACATTGCGCGTCCCTTCGACGTTCACTTCGTAGAACAGACGGGGGTCGTGTGGCCAAAAGCGATAGAGAGCTGCAACATGAAACACGAAACGAGCGCTCATAGCTGCTGTGTTCAAAGCAACTGCGTCCCGTACATCTGCAACCACCCGCTCGACATCGAGACCAAGGAGGTTCGCGTCCGAGGCCCTGGGCTGGATCAGTGCGATCACCTTCGCGCCGCGCTCGACAAGTTCTCGAACGATCGTCGAGCCAATGAAACCGGTGGCTCCAGTAACGAGCACTCGGTCACCCTTGCTGACTTTGAGGGAGCTCTCGTTCACTTCTCGGACCTCCTTGCGCCTTGTCGTCATCCACTTCGCTTGAAGGAGCTGTTCGCGAGCCCGAACGCGAGTTCAAACGCGGGAGCGATGCTCATGCGGATCTCACCAAGGACGTCGTCGGGCGCGTCCAATCCAAAACCTATCGCTCCATGGAGCCTTTTCCGAATCGCCGTATTTGGTCAACGAGGCATACGCCACAGGTCTCGCGCGGTATCGAGGGGCGGTCTTCCTTGAAACGGGCAGGAATCGGCAAGGCTGTTTCTCATTCGAAGAGACGCGCTCGCAGATCTAGAGACGCTCGAGCATGTCCGAACCGATCGTCGTCGACCAGTCGGGGCAAATCGTGTTCGTGTCGATCTTCGCGCGCATGACGATCGAGCCGGTGAGATTCGCTTTGGTGAGATTCGCACCTGCAAGGTTTGCCTCTGCGAGGGTTGATTCCTTGAGGTTCGCTCCGGTGAGGTCGGCACCCGCGAAGTTCGCCTTTCGACACTCTGAACCGAGGAGGTTCGCACCAGCGAGGTTCGCACCAGCGAGGTTCGCTTCTGCGAGGTTCGCATAGGTGAGGTCCGCGCCGGAGAAGTCCACGCCCGAAAGGTCCGCCCTGGTGAAAAATGCCCCGCGGAGATTCGCTCGTGCGAGCTTTGCTCCCGCGAGGTTCGCCCTCCCGAAGCTCGCTCCGGACAGGTCCTTTCCGGTGAAATCCACGGCACCAGGATCAGCTTCGAGGAGCCGCTTGTCGTCGTCCTTGGTGCTCACGGCAGGGTATTCCCCGTCGATCCGTTGTCTACCGAGACGCCTTCTTGGCGGGCTTGGCCGCTGGCTTCGTGGCCTTCGAAGCCTTCGTGGCCTTCAGTGGTCCGGGAGTCTTCTTACCCGGTGGCGCCTTCTCCTTGGCGAGAACGACGAGCGATCCGGGACCAGGCACAAAGGTCGACTCTTCGCCCGTGGACCACTTGATGCGAAGGAGCTGCCCGCTGACGCCTGACACCACTCCATCGCGTGGTGCTTCGCCGACTTTCTTGGAATTGACGCGAACACGATCACCGACATTCGGCATAGGTTGCCTCCTTGGGTGAGGTACCTGGCGTGATGGTCATGACCGAACCCTACTCGTCGTTCACGCCTTTCCCAACGGTGCTACTCAAGACAAATCCTCACCTGACGCCTTCGGTCTCTTGGCGGCCACGGCGCTTATGAGAGGATCATCCGCCATAGGTAATGGAAAAGGCATTGCCGAAAGGGGCAGACGGAACGGCGAGTACCTGTTGATTCTCGTCCAGATAAAGACCGTCATCGGTGGAGAGGCTCGCGCCAGCGAGGCTCGTGGCGAGATTGGTGAAATTCACCGTACCGAAGTCTGCAAACGGCACTTCCGTGGTGTTGACCTGGTAATCCTCGACGATCCATTCCGCCGTCGTCCCCCCGGCGTAACTCAGTCCCGTGGTCACGCCTTGAACCGCTGGTCCAACGGGCACCGGACTTGTCGGGAGCGAGGACGTCTCGTAAACGGCCCAGCCGGTTCCGATGACTGAGATCCCTGACAAGCCGGTACCAACGTCGTCGAGCTCCGTCTCCCAGGTCTGATTTGATGCATCGAAGGTGATTTCAGCGCGCATGACGTCACCCGCCTTGACCTGGAAATCTTCGTAGTTCTGGGCGACGTTCGGGGTACTCGGGTACAGCTCCCACCAGCCAACATCAGATTGGATGCCATTTGCGCACTGATCGGTGACACCGGTTTGTAAGAGCAGACCGGAGGGCTGCCCATCGGGCAGATACGACCCTCCGACTCCGACCCATACCGAAGAAGAGCCGTTTGGAGTCGCCGCACAATTGAGCGTGGGGACCGTCCACTGGCCGCTCGCGTAGGTGAAGGGTCCGCTCGTGTCGGGCAACACGTATCCTGCCCAATTGTTCGTGGGCTCAAAGCCGGTCAACAGTGGAGCTGGCGGCGTTGTTGTCGGAGTCGTCGTTGTTGTCGGAGTCGTCGTTGTCGTCGGAGTCGTCGTTGTCGTCGTCGTGGAGGAGACCGGTGCATCTTGGACGACAACGGCGCGTGCGGTGAGGCTCGTGTCCGCGGTGCTTACCTTGATAGTGAAGGTGTACCTGCGCTTGACGTTCAAGGGATTGGCTGGAATCTTCGCGACGCGCGCGAGCCGAGTAGAACACGTCGTCGCGTCATCGAAACCCTTGATCGCAGGCGACGATCTCCACACACACCTCGTCGCGCCGCTGAGGATGGCGCGTATGGTCACTCCTGCGCCAGTTGCGGGGACGGTCGACTTGCCGACAAAGACGGATGCAGAAAGGACCGGCGAGCCAGATGCAACGGCTGGACACGCGACCATCGCAAAAAGGAATATTACGAGGACTAAGACTCTTTTCATCGTGCGCCGCGATTCACTGCCCAGAAACGGTACGTGGGTACCACGACGTTTGCACGACGCTTTCGCCGCACCGCCGAGGAGTATCCACAATGTGGCCTCTGAGGTGGGCAGTAGGACAATACGGCCTCCACTCTCGACACCGGGCAACGACGTCATGCGAAGCGCCCCGTTGGATGGGGAGGTCTCCATATACCGTTGCTCGCACGGTGTATACGAGGTAGCTCTTGTCTCCTTCGAGCTCAAGGCGTGCGAGGTGCCCGGTCTGTTCACAACTGATCTGGCGGGTCAAGCGACGCGACGTGCTCCCTCCGAGGGAGCTGCTCCTCGGAAACGCGGGACCTTGAAGCCGGCGTTTGCGAACGCGTCTCTCACCTTGACGGCGAGCGCATCAGCGTCTTGTTCTTTGATGAGAGCGATCACGCACCCACCAAAGCCGCCCCCGGTCATGCGCGCGCCGAACGCCCCGGTGCTGAGCGCAACCTCGACAGCGAGGTCGAGCTCGGGGCAGGTGACCTCGAAGTCATCGCGCAATGACTCGTGGGAGGCTGTGAGATAGTGCCCGATTTCCTCTATGCGGTTCTCGTGTAAGAGCTGCACGACGGAAAGGACACGAGCGTTCTCCGTGATGATGTGGCGAGCTCGCCGGCGCACGACGTCGTCAGGGACGAGCTCGAGGTCAGCGATGGTTGCGTCGCGCAGTGCTTTCACGTGCATTGCACGTGCCGCGACCTCACACGCCGAACGACGATCCGCGTAGGCAGAGGTCGCGTGCTCGTGGCGCACCGACGTGTCAATGACGAAGAGACGCAGCCCGACGCTTTCGAGGTCGAAGGGGACTTGGGTGATCTCTCGGCTACGAGTGTCCAGGAAGAGGGCGTGGCCGGCAGTGCAGCACAATGACGCGCTTTGGTCCATGATCCCCGAGGGCACCCCGACGAATGCGTTCTCCGCACGTTGAGCGATGCTCGCTAGCTCTGTGCGGGTGATGTCGGGTGCAAAGAGATCTCGTAGCGCAAGACCCACGGCACACTCGAGTGCCGCTGAAGACGAAAGTCCGGCACCGACGGGTACGTCGCTCTCGAGATAGACATCGACCCCAGATAGGCGATGTCCCGATTCGGTCATCGCCCAGGCGACGCCGAATGCGTAGTTGGCCCACGGCACCGTTCCTTTTGGAGCGAGTCCTGCGATGTGCATCGAGGCAACGGAGCTCTGTCCATCTGGCGCGTCGGCTGAGACAACGCGCACGACATCGTCGTCACGTCGCGCAACGCCAGCTCGCGTGACTTCCGCAAGCGCGAACGGGAGGACGTAGCCGTCGTTGTAATCCGTGAACTCACCGATGACGTTCAGCCGTCCTGGCGCGGCCCAGATGCCGTCGAGGTCATGTCCGAATGCCGTAGCGAATTTATCTTTCACGGTTTGGAACTTCTCAGTGCACACCGATGAAACGAGTTCGTCGCACCTTGGTCGCCAAAGCGCTTTGGAAAACGGGAGGTCACAGCGCACCGCGCAGACGTGCGGCTGCGGCCTCGGGCTCGACATCGGAGATGAATGCGTCCATACCCGACTCCGAACCTGCAAGGAACTTCAACTTGTCCGCAGCACGACGCGTCGTGAAGAGCTCGAGATGGAGCGCGAAACCGTCATCTGCGCCCTTCGGCGCTTGATGCCATCCGGAGATATAGGGGATGGGCGCTCCGAAGAGCGCGTCGAAACGCCGGAGGATGTCGAGGTAGATCTCGCAGAACTCCGCTCGCTCGTCGTCTGAGAGCTCGGGGAGCTCTGGCACACGACGGTGCGGGTAGAGATGGACCTCAAAGGGCCAACGCGCCGCGTGCGGGACGAACGCGCTCCAGTGCTTTCCCGCTGCGACGATGCGCGATGCATTCGAGCGCTCTTGTTCGAGGATGTCGTCGAAGAGATTGGATCCCGATTGCTCTTTGTAGCGGGAGAGAGCGCTGAGCATGCGTGAGGTGCGCGGTGTGGTGAAGGGATAGCCGTATATCTGGCCATGGGGGTGACTTTCGGTGACTCCGATCTCGCGACCGCGATTCTCAAAGCAGTAGACGTGTGCGATTTCCGGACGGGCCATAAGAGCGACAGTGCGGTCCACCCACGCTTCGAGGACCAGGCGTGCATGAGCCGGTGACAGATCGGCGAACGATGCGTCATGTTGCGGGGTAAAGCAGATGACCTCGCAGCGACCTACTCCTCCTCTTGATACGTAAAGATCGCCTGGATGTGACGAGGGCGCCGGCATCGTGCCGAAGTAGGCGGGGAAGCGGTTTTCGAAGACGACGACGTCGTAGTCGGATTCGGGCACCTCGGTGAGAAGGTCGTTCCTCGAAGGACAAAAAGGGCACGCGTCATCGGCCGGGAGATACGTCCGGTCCTGGCGATGCGAAGCGATCGTCACCCAGGACTCGAGGAGTCGGTCGAAGCGAATCTCCGATGACGTCTCGATCGGAGCAAGCCCGCGAAGATCACGAGCGATTCGAGGGGGGCGGGAGTCCTCATCGAAATAGATGAGCTCGCGCGCATCGGACAAGACCGTCGCGGTCTTCCTCACCGGACCTTGGTCACCCCGCCGGTCGAGAGCAAATCCATGACGGCGTGTTCCAAGCCGACGCATCGGGTGGCGTCGTGGGACCCGAACATTCTCCTCAATGTGACCATCCCCAGTGTCCTGCGAGGAACTACTTCAATTGTCGCGCGCTCCAACACTGTGGTCAGAGCGACATCACGGCGCGCGGACTTCTTTGTCTCGACGAAGCGTCACTTACTCCGTTTGCCATCCTCGCATCGATAACTATCGAGTGTCGCGTCGATCGGTTGGAACCAGTCAAGCAAATGTCATCAATGGAACGGGCCTAGGAGCACATCGTCTCCTGCACTCAGCCGTTCTGGTGCGGTATTGACCTGATGCCAGTACGGGTAGAGGAGCCGAGGTGCGCTGATCTTGTCGAGCCGTGAGCGCTCGGCATCGTCGAGTGTCAGATCGACCGAGCCGAGGTTATCGATGAGCTGGGCTTCATTCCGGGCGCCGATGATCAGCGAGGTGATTGCGGGTCGTCCGAGCAAATAGGCAAGCGCCACCTGCGCTGGGGAGACTCCGCGAGCTGACGCCATCGCGACGAGCGTTTCGATGATGTCGTACATGCGTTCTTTGTCGTAAACGGGTGGTTCGCCCCAGGCTGTGGTTTGCCGTGTGCCCTCAGGGGCTTTCTCGTTTCGCCGATACTTTCCCGACAACAGACCGCCGGCGAGTGGACTCCAAACGAGGACTCCCAAATGTTCGTCGACCGACAAGGGAAAGAGCTCGTACTCGGCATCTCGATCGAGAAGCGAGTAGTAGATCTGCTGGGTGACGTATCGCTGTAAGCCGAGGCGTTCAGAAATTCCGAGTGCCTTCATGACGTGCCATGCGGAGTGGTTCGAGCAACCTATGTAGCGGACCTTTCCCTGATGGACGAGGGTGTCGAGCGCGTCGAGTGTCTCTTCCATTGGCGTGAGGCCGTCTCGTTCGTGCACCTGGTACAAATCGATGTAGTCGGTCTTTAGACGCCGAAGACTCGCTTCGCAGGCTTTCAACAAATACCCGCGCGACAACCCGGCATCGTTCTGGCCGTTGCCCATCGCGTAGCGCGCTTTTGTGGCAAGGACGATGTCGTCACGCCGACCCTTCAGGACCTCCCCAAGAATTTCCTCGGAACGGCCATCTGAATAGACGTCGGCGGTGTCGATGAAGTTGACGCCCGCATCAAGTGAGCGATCGACGATGCGTCGAGCGTCGTCGACCTCGCTCTCGCCAACCATCGCGAACTTCCCTTGACCACCAAAGGTCATCGTGCCGAGGGCAAGAGCTGAGACCCGCAGTCCCGTATAGCCAAGCTGGCGGTATTCCACTTCGGAAGCTCCTTGATCGTTGTGAGGGTTCCTCTGACCAGGCGGCACCGCCGTCTGGGTTAAGCCTTGAGCTCGCTTTGACCGATCGTGACGCGTCGGCGGTACTCCGAGATCATCAACTCGTTGAGGTCCCCGATCGAGGTATCCGATATCTCTTGGTCGTAGGTGATGTATCCCTCTTGCAAGATGTTCAGGCGGTCGCAGAGCTCAAAAAGGTGCGTGTAGTTGTGGTCGATGATGATCATCGAGACACCGTGGTTTTGCGAGAGGTCCTTGACGAGGTTGATGACGAGGGCGGATTCCTTCGCGCCCATCGCGGCGAGTGGCTCGTCGAGAAGAAGAATCTCCGCGTCTTGTCGTGTCGCGCGGGCGAGCGCGATCGCTTGTCGCTGACCTCCGGAGAGAGATCCGACGAGCGCGTCGACACTCGCGACCTTGACGCCGATCGCTGCGAGGTATTGCTCAGAGAGCCGACGCATGCTGGTGTTCTTCAGCCAACCGATCTTCCCAAAGCGCGTTAGCTCGCGGTTAAGAAACAGGTTCTGATAGACGGTGAGCTGAGGGACGAGCGCCAAGTCCTGATATACGGCCTCGATACCTTCGTTTCGAGCGTCTTGAACCGAGTGGAAATCCACGTGTTTTTCGTTGACGAAGACCTCGCCATCGTCTTGGCGCTGGAAGCCGCAGAGGATCTTCATGAGCGTGCTCTTCCCGCTCCCGTTGTCACCGACGAGCCCGAGCACCTCGCCGCGCCTCAGGCGGATGTCGACTCCACGAAGCACGACGAGGGCGCCGAAGCTCTTCTTGATCTTCTCGGCCCGAAGAACGAGGTCCTCATGGGGATGGCTGGACTTGACGGCACCGACCAGAGAGCTCCGAGGTGGCGACGTGTCGTTGCCGACGTTATTGCCCGGCTCGGGAAGATCGGCTTCCAATGCACCGCTCATGCCAATGTCCTTGTGCTCGCGCGTCCGAGTTGAACGTTGACCCCCATTGCAAGGAGGATGACGGCTCCCTCGACGAGAATGAACCAGTTCGCGCTGATGCCGACGATGTTGAACCCATCTTCGAGGACGCCGAGGACAATCGCTCCGATGAGGGTCCCGAGGACGGTGGCTTTCCCTCCGGTGAGGGCTGTCCCGCCGATGACACAGGCCGTAACGGCACTCAGCATCTCGTTCAGCCCCGGAGCCGCAGGGTCGAGGCTCCCGATGCGGATCGCGTCGAAAATGCCGATGAGACCGGAAATAAACGCGATGATGATGAAGCACCGCACCTTCACACTTCGGACCTTGACGCCAGCCTCGGCAGCACCGAGCTCGTTGTCGCCCGTCGCCGTCGTATGCAGGCCGAAGCGCGTGCCCTTGAGCAGCGCCCAGATGAGGATGACGATACCTATAGCCCAAAACCCTTCTGACCAGTTCGCTATGCCGGCGACAGCGCCAAAGTGGCCCGTCGTGCCGATCATGTTCGTCTGAACGTCGTCCGAGGCGACGAGCACATACCCGGCGAGCACGTAGTTCACACCGAGGGTCGCCACGAAAGACGGCACCTTAAGCGTGACGACGAGGGCCCCGTTAAATGCTCCGATGCCGATGCATACGAGCAGCGACAAGGCGACACACCAACCGATTGGGACGCCGTGCTGATTGATGAGGATGACGAACCACGGCGCAGTGAGGAATACCTGGCCTGAGGAGAGGTCGATCTCGGCGAGGTCGAGCAGCAACACCTCGCCTGCTCCAATGACCGCGATAGGTGCCATGTACTGCACCATCGTGACGATGTTCGTATACGAGTAGAAGTTTGCGTTCCTAACGGAGAAGTACACAATGAGCACAACGCAGACGATGAAAATCGTCACTTCCGCTCGCTGTGAGATGACTCCGACGACCTGGCGCATCGGCCCCCGCTCCGCATTGTGCGGAGCGGGAGACGATGCCTGGTGTTCTTCGTCAGTTACAGGCAGCACCGATCAGTAAGCGATCGTTGACGGAGGCGCGTATGCCGTCTCCGTGTTGGCGCTTCCTTCGTACCTCGTTGGGTGTGCCGAGTACGGACCGACGTTCGAAGCCACAACAAAGCCGAGTCCGGTGTCGGTGTCGCACGGCTTCATCAGGCCAGCCGAGATGTTGTACAAGAACAGCTGGATGGTCGAAACGAAGCCCTGGAGGTATGCCTGCTGGTCGATCGTGAAGACGAGATCGCCGTCCGCGACGCCCTGAAGCACCGGTAGTCCGACGTCCCAACCCGAGCCGCCGACCTTGCCCTTGAGGTTGTTCTTCGCGATGCAAGTGGCAACGGCAATGCTGTCTCCACTGTCAACCGCGTACAAGAACTTCACGTCCTTGTGGCCCTCGTACCACGCCTGGACCGCCGTGAGCTCTTGGGCCTGCAGCGGGCCGCCAGCGACGACCGCGGTTTGCATTCCTGCCGCTTGGAAAGTCGGCAACGCACCGTTGATTCGGGGCTGAATGTTGCCCGTTCCCGGAGTGGCGATGACCATTCCGATGAGGCTTCCCTTGGGAATCGACTTCACAATCCTCTCCGCAGCGGCAGCGCCGGCTGTGAGGTTGCTCTGGCCGATGTAGCACAAGCGGTTGTTGTCAGGCTCGTCAGCGTTGTAACCGACGACGGGAATGCCAGCCGTAAGTGCACGGTCGACCGGGTCGTTGAACGACGTCGGAGCGATGATTGTCGTCGCGATGCCGTTCACCTTTCCGGCGATGGCCACGTTGAGGGCGTTGATCATGTCTGACGTCGCCGAAACCGCAGAACCCGTCCACTGTGGGGTCGGAATCCCGAGAATCGTGGCCGCGTCTCCAAGCCCGTACCTCGTGGCGGTGAAGAATGTGTTCGTGGTCACGTGGTTGACAAACGTGAACTTGTAAGCCGGGTGGCTCGCGAACAACGGGTGTGACTCATCGCGGTAAACCTGAGCAGCAGCCCCGCGCTCGCCCAGCACTTCCATCATTCCTCCGAGGAATGGGACGGATGCTGCCGCGAGACCGGCATTCTTCAAGAACCGGCGCCTGGACTTTTCATACTGCTCTGGGTTTACCTCAGGCTCTTCGAATTTACCCATTACCTGTCCCCCTTTTGGGATGTCTATTTTGTTGAGTTCCGCTTCGGAGGCTTCGAGGAAATACCCCTAGCGCCTCAGTTCGACGGGTGGATAAGAAATCCGCCGTTTGAGCGAAAACCGAGAAGAAAGCGGGGGAAACTGCCCCCTCGCTCCTTCTTCGCTCGAGCGCGGTGCACTTCCCGCGTAGGTCGCGGTTGGCCTCGGACCTCGGTCCAAGACCGCAAGGCACTCTCCCCAATTGCCCTGCAACTCATTACTACGTCCGTCGTGGTCCTTGGTGGACCACCTGCCGTACAAGCCGAAGCGTAACGCCGCGCACCGGGTGGGGCAAGGCGTACCAAATCGCACAATAACCAGAATTTCTGGTCAATGTGAAGTTCTTCACGAGCTCTTCGGGCACCTCTTTTCGACAGCCACGTGAAGGCGAATCTGCGCGGAGATCCTGGGCTATCCGCGAGCTATACCCATGTAGAGAAGGCCGCGCACCGAGCACGCGGCGTGAGATCGGAGACCTTCTTGGGCTCGGAAAAGGCGTCGTGGGATGTGCTTACGGGCAGGTCTGGTCGAAAATCGGTGCGCCAACCGACACCTTCGATTTCTCGCCATAAGCACCACACGAAGGTGGTTTGCGGACCGGGGCGACCACCTGGGTATGCGTTTGCCTATCGCGAGCCCCTCGTCGTGCTGGCAGGGGTTCTTCCGTTCTTCCGTTCGGTCTTGTCGCATTCACGACTGCAGGAAGCCAACGAGCCTTACGCTCACGTGCGCGGACGCAAATACCTACCTCAATACGATCCGCTGGACGAAGTGGAGCGCGACGACAGCGTGAGGCATAGCCACGTTTATTGAAAATACGTGCACACCGACGTGTGTCGCCGGGAAGTTCGTCGACGACACGGCGACGGTTGCCCTTTCAGGCGCGCGTGAGACGCATTCGGGGTTGCTTTTCACGGAGGCGACGGTTCGCTATCGAAAGACGGCGAAGAAGCACACGACCTTTACCTATCCGCTCGTCACGCGGTTGCTCACCTAAGTGCGTTTGGATCGAGAAAATGAGGAGCACATCATCTCTCGAGGACTGCCTGTGCTATGTGGACGAGACCTTTGATGCTATTTCGACCAATGTTCACGAGCTCGGCGACGACCTCGCGAATTGTCGCGACACTGTCCGCAGCCCGAAGTCCGCGTAGGCAGTCGTCACGCACTTCCTCGGAGTCATGGACTACTGAGGCGGATATCTGGTTGCGGGCAGGTAATTCAATGGTGATCGCGACGCGGAATACCACGCACAGAAGGCGGCGCCACGGCCTCGCCGCAAGGACCGCACGAGCTCGTGAGCGATTCGCGCGGGACCTCGCGGAGCTCGGGCCCATCGCTCCACTTCGCAACACTTCGAATACCGCACACTCGAGCCACCCGTCTATCGACGCACAAGCCAGCGCGCTCATGCACATCTTCCAAGAGCTCTTCCAGCATCTCGGGCAGATGGAAAAGCTGCGAGACGCCATCAGCGCTCCTCGGGCAGAGCTTGCGCGAGTTTGTCCTTTCCGGCGCGTCGGAGACGAGCTCGTGGAGATCACGGGAGGGTCATTCGCCGCGATCCTCTCGCGGGCGGGTTCCCTGTAAGCGCGCAAAAGAGAGATTGCGGGATCCCGTTCAGCGCGAGACTCGACTTGAAGGGAGAATGTCTGACGAAAAGGAACAGGTCAGGAGGATATGAGGATGGCCAAGGTGTGGGGACTCAAATCGAAGGTGACCACGAATGTCCTAAGTGGCCTCGCTCTTGCCATCGCGTTGAGTGTTGGTGGCTACGTTCTCTCCGGGGGAGGTTCTTCGAGCAATCAACCAGGCTCCGGAACGGTCGATGTTTCGGCGACGGGAAGCGCGACAGGAATGCCGGACACCTTGAGCGTGGAGCTCACGGTTACGACCAATGCGAGCTCGGCGGCGACGGCGTTGAACAAGAACGACACGGAGATGCGGCACCTGCAGTCGGTCTTCACCTCAAATGGTGTCCTCAGCCGCGATTTGCAAACGACCGGTTTGAGTGTGTCACCGAACTACAACAACAAAGGCAAGGTCACCGGATACGGAGCAGAAGACGACCTCAGCGTGACGTTGCACAACATCGCCAAGGCCGGCAAAGTCATCGACAGCGCAGAAGACGCCGTCGGCAACGACGTCTCGATCAACAACATCTCGTTTTCACTCTCGAATACGTCGCGGCTAGACAAAGACGCCCGCGCGCGGGCGATGCAAAATGCGAGATCAGAAGCCCTGGACTTTGCCCGAGGCGGCGGAGAGGCGCTCGGGCCCATCGAGAAGATCACGAGCACGCAATCGTCTTCCACGCCCCCTCCCTTCGAACCCGCGATCGGCGCGTCGGCACGTGGATCTGCGGCTTCGCCTGTTCCCGTGAGCGCCGGGACCGAGCAGGTGTCTGTGCAGGTGGATGTCGTCTATCGCCTCGTCTCCTAGGTGCGTCCTGGGTAGGAGTCGCCTTCTTCCCTTGTGCACGGAATTGACCGGGAGATGAGACAAAGTATGCAGGTGGACAGATCGCGTCGTGGCAAGACTATGAGAAGGAGGCCCGAGTGACAGAGCTAAGCGCATCGGTGCGCAGCGTGCTCGAAGGTCCCTATCTCGCACACCTTGTTACAACGAATGCTGACGGAAGTCCACAGGTGAGCATCGTGTGGGTGGGTGTCGAAGGAGACGAAATCGTCGCGGCGCACCTCGGTCGTTGGCAAAAAGTGGCGAACATCGAACGCGACGCGCGGGTGGCGCTGTCAATTGAGACGGGCCGCGCAGGGCCCAACGGACTCGATGAATACCTCGTGGTCTACGGTACGGCGCGCGTCGAGCAAGGCGGTGCTCCGGAGCTTCTCCAAAGATTGGCGCACACATACCTTGGACCCGAGGTTCGCTTTCCTCCAATGGACGACCCGCCCGCAGGATTCGTCACACACATCGCCGTAGATCGCGTCTCGGGAAACGGGGAATGGGAGCGCTGAATAATCCGCATCGTGGGCGCAACGCTCATCGCCAAGAGTTCTGAGTCGTTCGGAATGCTCGCGCTCGGCGTCGGAGCGGCATCAAGTGTTGTAGGGATTACTCCGCGTAGAACGCATTTCTCAACTCGCCGAGGCGTTCGATCCTCGTCGTCAGGACTTGGCCGGGCTCAATGAATACCGGTGGTGTTCGCGCTGCTCCAATGCCAGCGCACGTGCCGGTGAATATGAGGTCGCCCGGGCGGAGCACGATCACCGTGCTCGTGTACATCACGCAACGCACGCAGTCGAACAGGAGATTCGATGTGCGTGACTTCTGCATTTCCACGCCGTCGAGTGCGCAGCTGATCTCCAGATCAGGACGACCGTCACCGCCGACCTCGTCGCTCGTGACGAGGGGTCCCACGGGGGAGGACTTCCCCCAAGCTTTTCCTTGTAACCACTCGGAGGTCCTTGACTGCCAGTCGCGCATTGTTACGTCGTTGCCGACCGCGTAGCCGGCGATCGCAGCGATCGCATGGTCCTCGTCGGCGTTGCGCACGGTCTTGCCGATGACGACGACGAGTTCGGCCTCCCAATCGACTTTCTTCGAGGCCCTGGGGATCATGATCTTGTCCCTTGGCCCGGTGAGTGAATCAGCGAACTTCGCGAACAAAACCGGGAACTCCGGAACGATCCGATCCTCTCCTCGTCCTTCTTGCACGTGGCCCAGGTAGTTGAGCCCAAGGCAGAAGATCTTCGAGGGGTGAGGGACGACGGGCGCGAGGTCGAGGTTGTCAAGTGGTCGCCGGTCTCCGATCGCCCGGGCGACCTGTGGCCAATTGTCACCCGACGCCAACAGGGCGCCAACGTCGCTGAAGGGTAGATCGACGACTTCTTCGCCTTCGACGCGTCCGGCTTGTGTTCCGCCGTTCGTCCGAAACGTCAACAGCCGCATGACCCGGATGATGTCAGGTGCAATGACGCGGGGCAATTTGTTCCGAACGCGAAAGACGTTCGCGCGAAGCCCATGCATTGCACGCCAAAGTGAGGTATGGGCCTTCTCGCTCGGATCCTCATGACGAGGCGGACCGTCCTTTGTGTTCTTCCTTTTGGACTTTCCTATCCAATGAGACGAAGGCGCATGGGACCGAGAGTTCCCTCATCTGTGTATTCGAGCTCACGAGTCATTTCGAAACTCGCCCGATTCGGTGTTCGGTTGGACCGCGCTCGAGAGACGTTTCTGGCATAGTGCTCGTTGCGGCGCAATGCTCTCGTCGGCCCCTTTTGTGGGGGCGATGTCTCTCGAGGTGTCGCGAAGAGCACGAGATCGACATGCGCCAACGGATCCCTAGCGTCGGAGTTGTTCTCCTTTGATCAAACACTTCATTGGCGGCAGGTGGGAGCTCGGAGGTGGGCGAAGCCTCCCCGTGTACGACCCGGCGTCCGGCGAGGTGATTGACGAGGTTCCCTTGGCGAGCGCCGAGGTGACGTCGCGCGCGATCGATGCCGCGGCGCGTGTGCTTCCCAGTTGGTCAAGTGTTCCAGTGATGGAGCGGACGCAGCTGATGTTCAGGTTCAAGGCGCTCTTGGAAGAGAACTTTGAGGACCTGGCCGGAATCGTCACCCGCCACCACGGCAAGACGTTGGAGGAGTCGCGAGGCGAGGTCCGACGCGGCATCGAAGTCGTGGATTTTGCGTGCAGCGCCCCGACCCTTGCTCAAGGGCGCACACTGCGCCAAGTAAGCGGCGGCGTGGATCAGGAATACCATCGCTTTCCCCTAGGCGTTGTCGCGGGGATCACCCCGTTCAATTTTCCGGTCATGATCCCGCTTTGGATGTTTCCTCTGGCGATTGTCCTGGGGAACACCTTTGTCTTGAAGCCCTCCGAGAAGACTCCCCTTGGTGCGGTGCGCCTTGCCGAGCTCTTCGCGGACGCGGGTTTTCCCGATGGGGTGTTCAACGTCGTGAACGGCACCGCGGAGGCCGTGACCGAGCTGTGCACGCACCCGCTCATAAGCGCCGTCTCCTTCGTCGGTTCTGAACCCGTGGCTCAGTACGTCTATGGGGAGGCCGCGCGGCACGGAAAACGTGTGCAAGCCGCCGGAGGAGCGAAGAACCACCTCGTTGTCATGCCTGACGCGGACTTAAGCCTCGTGGTACCTGCGGTGTTGAACTCTGCATTCGGCAACGCGGGCGAGCGCTGCCTTGCGGGAAGCGTTGTCGTGGGGGTCGACAACGTGTACCCGACGCTCGTGGAGGCGATTTCGACTGCAACAAAGCGACTCGTCGTCGGACCCGGCAACGAGCCTCAATCCGATGTCGGGCCGTTAGTTCGCGACGACCATCGCCAAAGAGTGATCGAGTTCGTCGAGAGAGGCGAGGCCGAAGGAGCGCGTCTCGTCGTGGACGGTCGGGAAGAAATCGCGCGGCCAGGTTTCTTCCTCGGCCCGACGATCCTCGAAGGCGTGTCCTCCCACATGGTTATCGGGCGCGAGGAGATCTTCGGGCCGGTGCTCTCCGTCGCCAAGGCCGAAACGCTGCGCGAAGCGATCGATCAGCTGAACGAGGTCAGCTTCGGCAACATGGCTGTCGTCTTCACGTCTTCTGGCCGAACAGCTCGAGAGTTTCGGGAGACCGCGCAGGCAGGCATGGTCGGTGTCAACGTCGGTGTCGCCCAGCCACTTGCGTTCTTCCCCTTTTCCGGGTGGCGAAGTTCGTTTTACGGGGACCTCCATCTGCATGGCACCGACGGTGTGGACTTCTACACGAGGAAAAAGGTCATCGTCTCTCGTTGGTGAAGCGGGCCTGTGCGCGCTTTGGTGACGCCATGACCTTCTAGGCGCGCCCGATGCCGGTGTCGATGGACAAGGGCATTCATGGCAGAGGGTCTGTCGAGGTCGCTCCTCTTCGGAGAGCGAGCAATCGCCTTGCGAGGTGGATGTCCGAGAGGTGGCGAAGGTGTAGACGCTCGGCATAAAGAGCGCCAAATTCGAAGCCGGTTCTTCGATTAACATGATCTTTCTTAATCACCTTTCGCTTGCTAGTTGGAACGGGGCTGAGAGCTCAAGGATCAAACGACGAGACGTTTGATTTCGAGGTCCGAGCCATCAAATACGTGGCGCTCCCGTGCCGTCCGGCACCGATCCAAGGAGGCGTTCATGCGCTTCGTCTTTGACTTCGACCACGTCTACCCGCGCCCGCCGAAGGAACTGAGGAGTCTTCTTGGCGGCAAGGGAGCGAACCTCGCCGAGATGACCTCGGTCCTCAAGCTCCCCGTGCCCCATGGGTTCACGATCACGACGGAAGCGTGCCGTGCCTATCGCGCGACTGGGTGGCCGGATGGTCTCTCTGAGGAGATAGAAGAGCACCTCCGTACGCTCGAAAAGGCCATGGGCCGAAAACTCGGGGACCCGTCGGACCCGTTATTGGTCTCCGTTCGGTCAGGCGCGGAGTTCTCCATGCCCGGGATGATGGACACCGTCTTGAACCTCGGTCTCAACGACGAATCTGTCGAGGGCCTCACGCGCCAGATGAGCGATCGTCGTTTTGCGCTCGATTCCTACCGGCGCTTCGTTTCGATGTACGCGCGCATCGTGCTCGGAATTCCAAGTGAGCTCTTCGACACACCACTCGAAAAAGCGAAGGTCACGTCCGGCGTAAAGAGTGACGCCGAGCTTCCAGCCGAGGCATTGAACGACCTCGTCGAACAGTACAAGGCGATCGTGAAGTCCGAGACGGGCAAAGCATTCCCGCAAAAGCCAAGTGATCAGCTTCGGCACGCCGTCGAGGCGGTGTTCTCGTCCTGGGACGCGCCGCGAGCGGTCGCGTACCGGGCGCGCGAGCAGATATCAGGTGATCTCGGAACCGCAGTCAACATTCAGGCGATGGTGTTCGGCAACAGAAGCGACGCGTCCGGTACTGGCGTCGGTTTCACGAGGAATCCGGCAACGGGGGAGAACGTCGCGTACGGAGACTTCCTCGTCAACGCCCAAGGAGAAGACGTCGTCGCGGGCATTCGCAACACCGAGACCCTTTCTGGTCTCGCACGCCGCTTTCCCGGGGTCAACGAGGAATTGACCTCGATCTTCCAGCGTCTCGAGACGCACTTTCGCGACATGTGCGACACGGAGTTCACCATCGAAGAGGGAAAGCTCTGGATGCTGCAGACCCGCGTTGGCAAGAGGACGCCGCTCGCGGCACTGCGCATGGCTGTGGAGATGGTCGACGATCCCCACATTCACCTCACGCGTGCGGAGGCGATACTAAGGATCGAAGAGGACCACATATCGGGAGTCCTCCATCCCCAATTCGCGGACTCAGCGGCGAGCGTGTTGGCTCGCGGGCTCGGCGCATCGCCTGGAGCGGCGGTCGGCAAGGCGTATTTCAGCGCGGACGCCGCAGCCCGAGCGGGTGGACGCGGCGAGGACGTCATCCTCATTCGGAACGAGACGTCGCCCGATGACGTGCACGGCATGCTCGCGTCCCAGGGCGTGCTCACTGCCCGTGGAGGACTCGTGAGCCACGCCGCGGTGGTTGCACGGGGATGGGGCAAGCCCGCAGTCGTTGGTTGCGAGGCTCTCGTTGTCGGCGACCACGATGTGCGGGTCGGCGACATCGTCATCCATGAGGGCGATGTCGTCTCGATCGACGGAACATCTGGGGCCGTCGTCTTGGGTGCCGTGCCGCTGACCGCCGCGCAAGCGCCGAAGGAGCTCGAAGTGCTTTTGGGATGGGCCGATGAGTTCCGAGCGAATCGCTTGGGTGTGCGTGCGAATGCCGACACGGGAACCGACGCCGCAAAGGCGCGTGAACTCGGCGCGGAAGGCATCGGTTTGTGCCGCACGGAGCACATGTTCTTAGGCGAGGACCGCTTGCCGATCGTCCGGCGAATGATCTTGGCGAAATCTGAGAAAGACAGCAACGCGGCCCTTGAGGAACTGCGTGTCGCACAACGAGCCGATTTCGAGTCGATTCTCGAAGCGATGGACGGGCTTCCCGTGACGGTTCGCCTTCTCGATCCGCCCTTGCACGAGTTTCTTCCCGATGTCGAGTACCTCGAGGTGAAAAAGGTGCGCGACGGACTGGATGCTGGAGAAGAGGAGCTTCTCTCGGCGGCGAGGGAATGGCGCGAGGAGAACCCGATGATCGGGACGCGCGGCGTGCGGCTCGGCGTCGTGAAGCCCGGGCTCTATGCGATGCAGGTGCGCGCCCTGTTCGAAGCTGTCGCCGCACGAGCGAAGGCCGGGGGCAATCCAAAGGTCGAGGTCATGATCCCCTTGGTCGTCTCGCGTCCCGAACTCGCCCTTGCGCGTTCGTGGGTCGTTGATGAGCTCGCGGCAGTCGGCGGACTTGTTGAGACGAGCGACGCCAAAACCTCCAAGGACTCCGCGAGTGTCGGAGTAGCGATCGGAACGATGATCGAGACGCCGCGCGCAGCGCTGTGCGCGGGCGACATTGCGCTCGAGGCTGACTTCTTTTCCTTCGGTACGAATGACCTGACGCAACTCACCTTCGGGTTCAGTCGCGACGACGTCGAATCTCGGATCATGCCGACGTATCTCGCCCAGCACCTACTTTCGGCCAATCCTTTCGAAACCGTTGATCCCGAAGGTGTGGGGGAACTCGTGGAGATCGGCATCAAACGTGGCAGGGCTGCAAGAGCTGCGCTCAAGGTCGGTGTGTGCGGCGAGCATGGCGGGGACCCGAAGTCGATCGAGTTCTTCGCGCGAGCCGGAGTCGACTATGTGAGCTGTTCTCCTTATCGCGTTCCGGTGGCACGCATCGCGGCCGCCCAAGCCGTCATCGGCATGGACAGCGATGGATCAGGGGGGGGAAAGTCCGAGACCCGCTGATCGCTCGAGAACGGATGGTTCGCGCCGAGCGGGAACGCCCGCTCCGGACAACGTCTTGAGGTCCGCTCGCAGAAATCGGCGTGTGCGGGCAAAGAAGGGATTGAAAAAAGGTGCCGGGGCCGTCCGTTCCCTTGCGAGGAACGGTCCGGCCAAGGCACCATGAAGCTCGCTGTTTTGGCTCAACGCGCGAACCAGTCCTAGGACAAAAGCAGCGCTTTCGAAAGATGTGCTGTTCTGGTTCGGTTCTAGATCGCTCGGACCGAGCTTGCCTGCTTGCCCTTTTGGCCCTGGGTGACCTCGAATTCCACTCGCTGTCCTTCCGCGAGGGACCGATAGCCTTCCATCTGGATCTCGGACTGGTGGACGAAGAGATCTTCTCCTGCGTCGTCGGGCGTGATGAACCCGAAGCCCTTTTCCGCGTTAAACCACTTGACGGTACCTGCTGGCATGACGTGATACTCCTAGTACTCCACGCTCAAGAATGCGGGAGTCCATTGTGGAGACTGTCGCAGCACTCATCCGCGTGGGATGGATTAGTGATGCTCCACCCTAGCCCTGATCAAGGGCAACTGCTGATAAAGCGCCCTAGACGTCGAAACCGCCTGATGTGGTCGAAGCACCGTTCAAGGACGCGAGGAGTCATCAACTGGTTGAATCAGCGCGCCGGTACCGGCCACCCGTGGGCTCTTGCGATCTCCGCGCACGTAGGACAAAGCGAATAGCGCTTTGGGTCGCGGCTCGGTACCCAGATCTTTCCGCACAGCGCCCTCACCGGCGTGCCGTTCACGATGCCTTCGACGACTGACGTCCCCGCGGAGACGAAGTCTCCCTCGTTCGGCCTAAAACCTTCGAGAACGATATGTGACATGCGCTCGTGATCACCGTCGAGTACCGGATCTGGCCGGCGGGTAACGAGTTCGGTGTCTGCACCTTGGGTCATGGATCCATCTTTTCACGCGATGAGCAAAAACCGCCCGCGTGTACATGACTCCGATAAGTGCACTTCAGCGCTTGTTGCAGCGAACGATGACGAGCGGACACGGTGAGTGCGAGGCGAGGTGATGGCTTACCGATCCGAGGAGCATCCCCGCGAAAGCTCCGTGACCTCTGCTCCCAACGACAAGCAAGTCGGCGTCCGCAGCTTCGTCCGTGAGCACTTGAGCGGCTGCGCCTTCGACGACTGACGAGCTCACGACGGCGTCGGGATACGCACTGAGCACCTCTTCGACCTCGTCGCGAAGAACACGCGCTGCGTCATCGGCGGGGTCGAAGTCCGGTGGATACGGCGGGTTCCAACCCGTGGAAACGGGAAAGTGCCATACCAAGATGACGTCGAGGTTCGATCCGCTGAGAACCGCCTGATGCGCTGCCCACGTGAGTGCTTCTTTGGAGGCCTCTGACCCATCAATACCAACGACAATCCGTCCGGCCATCTCACACCCTCCCGTTCTCGACGTGCGCAACGTAGAGCGCGAACCCGACACCACCTTAGGAGGGTTGCACCCCAACAAATAGGGCCGACAGTCACAGTTCTTCGCAGGTCGCCGAGGCTGCGGCCACGGTCTTGCTCGAAGGTGCCGGTATGCACGACGAGAAGACGTTCGGACGCGCCTAGCGTCGTTCCGGGAGCGGCTCGCGGAAGGCGGATACATCATGAGGGCATGGATCGTCGACAAGCCAGGGCCGATCGACGGGGGTCCATTGAAAGTGGTGGAGTTACCGGTTCCCGAACCGGGTCCGCGTGAGGTGCGCGTTCGCGTCCAGGTCTGTGGCGTTTGCCGAACGGACCTACATCTCGCGGAAGGCGATGTTCCGCCTCGACGTCACGGAGTAGTTCCCGGGCACGAAGTTGTCGGCATCGTCGACGCTCTCGGTAAAGACGCGAGACGTTTCAGCCTTGGCGATCGCGTCGGCATCGCGTGGCTTCGATATACCTGTGGGAGCTGTCGTTATTGCCTTTCGGGTTCGGAGAACCTCTGCGTTTCGGCACGCTTCACCGGGTGGGATGAAAACGGGGGATACGCGCAGTACGCGATCGTCCCTGAATCCTATGCCTACGTCATCCCTCCGGAATTCTCAGATGAGCAGGCGGCCCCTTTGTTGTGCGCAGGCATCATCGGCTACCGCGCATACAAGAGAACTCATCTCCCGCGAGCAGGACGACTTGGAATTTACGGCTTCGGGGGCTCCGCGCACCTCGCGGCGCAAGTGGCGATGTATGAAGGCGCGAGGGTGCACGTTATGACGCGTGCGGATGACGCGAAGGCGCTCGCATTGGAGCTTGGAGTCACGTCGGTGCAGGGTTCCGATGATCCGCCTCCCGAGCCGCTCGACGCCGCCCTTCTCTTCGCGCCCGTTGGATCACTTGTTCCGACGGCGCTACGCGCCCTTGATGCTGGAGGCACGCTCGTCATTGCGGGCATTTACCTCACCGACATCCCCTCGCTCTCTTATGAACGAGAGCTCTTTCGCGAGAGGACCGTGACAAGTGTCACCGCGAACACCCGAAAAGACGGCGAAGAATGGCTCGCGATCGCGGCGAAAGCTCACGTGCGGGTTGTCACGGCCGCGTATTCACTTGCGGACGCCGAGCGAGCGCTGGTGGATCTCGAACACGATCGAGTCAATGGAGCCGCGGTTTTGTGCGTCAGCTGAACCTCGGGGCGAAGAGGTTCCTCACGAGCGCTGATGAATAGAGCTCGGCTCAAGTGCGCGTGCGCGATGACGCTTTCATGAGCTCGTCCACTCGCCTCTTTAGGGAAGCCACTGTCTGCCTTCCGAGCACCTCGTCGGCGATATGCCCGCTCGCGCTCACGAAGAATGTCACCGGCAAGGCGGATACGCCGTAGGTCCTCGCCACGAGGAGGCTCGACGTGTCGATCCCGACCGGGTACCTTGCGCCTGCCGAGCGAAGAAGCTGTTGTGCTTCATCGGGATCTGAGTCGTTCGTGTCAATCCCGACGAAAGCAACCGAGGAGCCAAAGAGACGAGAGACGCGTGCGAATGCTCCGAGCTCTGCCGCGCACGCCGAGCACCAAGACGCGAAGAGATTGATAACCGCGGGTCGCCCAGCGATTGCTGCACGAAGGTGCAGCTTGTCGCCACCCCCGAGACGCGCGAGCTCGAAGTTCGTCGGTGCGACATCGCCGATCTTGAGGGTTGCAGAGGCTCCAGGTACAACGGCGACGCCACCTTCGGTCGACTGCCTAGTCGCTGCGATGACGGCAAGCACAGAAAAGGTGACGGTCATGGCGACGACGACGATGCAGGCAGACCACAAAAGCCGAGAACGCATCGAAGGCTTCAAAGAACCGGTCGCGTCGGGCTCGTTCTTGGTGAGAGGTACTGCACCATAGCTGTTCTAACGTCCGGTGAGACCCTTGGCAGCGATCGCGATGTGGGGTGCCGAGATACCCGCGAAATCGAGGAGCTCGCCAGCTGTGCCCGAACAAGAAAGGTTGGCGACACCGAGGTGCGCGAGGCGCGGCGCTATTCCTGCCCCGAGGAGCGCAGATGCGACGGCTTCGCCGATCCCACCCTCGAGGTAGTGGTCCTCTACGACGACGATGCGATTCTGCGTCGCCTCACAAGCCGCAACGAGTGTCTCGACGTCGATCGGCTTGACCGAATAGCAATCGATGACGCGCGCTGAGATTCCCTCTGTAGCCAGCTGGTCTGCAGCAGCGAGGCATTCATGCAAGGTGACTCCCGCGCCGACGAGGGTGACATCGTCCATGGCACACGCGCGAACAACCTTGGCCTTTCCGATGGGGAAAGTCTCAGTTGATCGATAGATCACCGGATATGCACCACGCGTCGTGCGCATGTACGCGACTCCTGGCAGATCGGCCATCGCCACGGTGAGCGCCGCGGTCGATGTCGCGTCGCATGGATAGAGCACGGTTGACCCGTATGTCGCCCGCATCGCGGCAATGTCTTCGAGAGCCATCTGCGAGGGCCCGTCGGCACCGATCTCGACGCCCGCATGAGATCCCACCAGACGGATGCGCAGACCAGAGATGCCAGCCATGCGGACGAAATCAAACGCGCGAGCGAAGAATGCACCAAATGTCGCCGCATACGGCACATAGCCTCGGGCGGCAAACCCCATCGCGGCACCCACCATCAGCTGTTCTGCGATGAAGGCTTCAAAGTAACGCTCCGGCGCAACTTTCAAGAACTCCTCCGCATTCGTTGAATTCCCAACTTCTGCGTCGATGACGACGATTTCTGGTCGGACGGCGAGAGCAGCGAGTGCATCGCCGAACGCGCGCCGAGTAGCGAGAGCCGCACCGAGTTCATATTGCGGGAGTGACACCCTCACGTGGGGCTTCGGAGTGATCTTCGGAGTCCCGTTCTTTGGGAGCAAGCGAGGAATCTTGAACGCGCTCGTGCCTCCGAGTGCCGCGATCGCGCGCTCTGCCAAGTCCTTTGGCAACGCGACGCCATGCCAACCCTCTTTGTCCTCGATCTCGGCGACGCCCGAACCCTTGATGGTGCGCGCGACGACGACGCTTGGGCCCTTCGTCGCGACGGCTTCGTCGTATGCGGCATCGATGGCTTGGAGGTCATGTCCGTCGACGAGGATCGGCCGGCAGCCAAAGGACGCGATGCGCTTCGCGTAGATTTCGAGGTCCCAGCCGAACTCCGTTGGTCCACGTTGGCCGAGTCGGTTCACGTCGATAATTGCTGTGAAGTTGTCGAGTCCGTTCAGGCCCGCTTTGTCGAGGGCCTCCCACACGGATCCTTCAGCGACCTCAGAGTCGCCACAGAGCACCCACACCCGATAGGGGAGCTCATCAAGGCACTTGCCCGCAAGGGCGACTCCGACGGCCGCGGTGATGCCCAGTCCGAGCGAACCCGTGGCGAGGTCGACCCAGGGAAGCACCGGGGTTGGGTGACCTTGGAGACGAGCCCCGAATCGTCGATACGTCGTGATGAGTTCCGTTTCATCAACGACGCCGACCGCGCGGAACAGCGCGTACAAAAGGGGCGAAGCGTGGCCCTTGGAGAAAATCAGGTGATCGTTCGTCGCAAGCTTGGGATTGTCCCAGTCGTAGTGGAGATGACGGGACGCAAGCACGGCGATGAGATCCGCCGCGGATAGTGAAGAAGTGGGGTGTCCCGAGCCCGCTTCGGTGCTGCAGCGAATCGAGTCGACGCGAAGCTGACGGGCGATGTCGCTTATCGCCGCGACCTCATCTGGTTTCATGTGCATACCTTTTGGTCTCGGGGGTTGATTAGCTCAGTTTCGCTCAGCCTAATTTGTAGTCCCCTAGCACGCTCTCGCCCATTTGAGCGTCGCCGCGCCAACGCTTCGTTCCAAATCGGTCGGCGAAATGCATCGGTCGTAGCCTTCCACGACGCAACGTTTCGCTCGTGTTCGAAGAAAAAGCATCGTGCTCGCCGTGTTCGGAGAGCGCCCGGCGGCGATGGACATCTTCGCGCGCAGCTCAGAGCCGGTACGTCTTGCCGATCGCGTACGCGAGTGGAATGCAGACGAGTTTGTCGGTCCCAAGATAGCGATCGCCTGTGTACTCAGTGCGCGGAGTTCGCTCTACGCGAGCGGAACAGGCCCAAATAGCATAGGAGCAAGCCGATGAGCATAAGGAGACCGAAGCCGCTGAGGATCAGCCCGAAACGGACCTGTTTCGTCTTGTAGCGCCACGTGACGAGGTAGCGACCCTTGGGAACCTCGACGGTTTGGATGAGTCCGTATCGCCTCGCAGATTTGGTGAGCGTCGGACCCGAACCAAGAGGCGAGATCGTCGCGATCCAACCCGGACTGTAGGTTTCGCTTCTGACCAAGAGCGCGTCCTCTTCGGCATTGACGATCATGACCTGCGAACCGGAGGAGGAGCTGCTCTTGATGGTCACGGACCCAGCGGCGACGTCTTTCGTCTCGGGCGTCTTTGTTCCAACAGGCTGCAACCACGACAGCCCGCGCGTTTCGCTATTGCCGTAGGCGAAGTAGGGACCAACCATGCCCTCGTAGACCCAATGTGGTGGGACGAGCTCACCTTCCAAGGGTCCGTCGAGGACGAACCTCTCGTCTGGATCGTGGGTGACGATCACGAGGGCGGCTATTAGTTGCGCGTTCTCGGTGGGGTTTTCGATGAGGATTGATGTCGTTGGGGCGAGCGCCGGCGCAAGGAAATACACCTGTTGGTCCTTGGCATAAAGAGAGGCGGGGGCCGTCTTGTCGTTTGGACCGACAAAGAAGACGTGCAGTCGTTGGAGTTGTTCTCCAGTTTGTCCCTGGCCGAAGACCTCCGCGCGCACGACGGTCATCACACCCGGCACGGTCAAGGACAAAGAGCCCATCGGCTGAATGCGCCAGGGCCCAGCAACTCCGGTGTCATAGACCGTTGCACCATGTTCAATCGCCCCACTCCTTGCACGCAGAGGAGTTGGGACGGGTACTGGCACGGGAGCCTTCGCGGCGAGGACCTGGCCGAAGTATTCGGGGAGCGTCAGAAGCGTTCTTAAGTCCAAGGAGTTGAACGTCTCTCCATCGAGCCTCAAAGTCGCGAGATCTTCAAAACCATGAGTTTGGGTCGCATTTTGGTAGACGTTTTGGACGAGCGAGCCATAACCCTGGACCGACGGATTGTTCTGCAAGATGTTGATGTCTGAAATGCCTGCCTCGTCGGGCGCCGATGTCTGTGTCCATGGCAAGTAGAACAAAGGGTCATAAATTGCGTAGCGTCCGAACGCGCCGTCGAGACGCGCGATGGATTGACTGTAAGGCGTCTTCGAGCCGAGCACAGAAGTTGAAACCGTCGCGTACGAGGCATTGACGCTGAGGAGCGCGAGTTCACAGATAGCGACGACGCTGAGTGCGACAAGTTGATATCGCTTGGATATGCGCCTATGGAAGAATACGAAGATCGCGCCAGCCACGGCTATGGCGAGTGTCGGGATGAGATACCCGGACATCGACTTGAACAGTCCTTCGAACGCGTTCAAGTCATGAAGTCGCGACGCCATGTCAAGTGGCGCGACGTAGCTCGCGAGGATGAGGACGATCGCTCCTATGAGCGGAAGTGCGGCGAGCGCACGGCCGAAGGGTCCACCTAGGACCATGCGCGCCGAGACCGGTTTGCTTGAGTGCTTCGTCGCTTCTGCGTAAGTGTTGTGCTCGGGGATGAACGCGTCGATGAAGAACGCAAGGAGCACCACGAGTGCGAAGTCAAAGATCGCCGCATTTCGATTCTGAAGCCGTTCGCTTCCATAAAGCGGGAGGTGGACGAGCACATGCCCAAGAGGTGTTGTCGTCCCGAGGGTGAGCAACACCCCCAAGAAGATGACCACGTACCAAACGCCGAGCGGCTTCCCCTTGATGGTCGACGCGTCGCTTGAGTTGCGTCTTGCACGGACGAACCGCACGAACGTCGAGAAGAGCTCAGGCAAGAACGCGAAGGCCGCGACGAGTGAGATGAGGCCCGTTCCCATCGTGATCTCGGGAAGGTTGTAGTTACCCTCATAAAGTGGCATGCCGAAATTCCCATTGCCGCCGAGGAGATAGGGAACGAGCACCAAGCTCGCGAGGTGTGCGATACCGATCGAGCCTGATCCAAAGAAGTCATAGACGGTGACGCCGCGTTGAGAGTTGTGCAGGAAATTGAGGCCCGGAAGCCATTGGATGGCCGACAACAACACGCCCAAACACGCGCCCGAGATCGTGGCGGCCAGGGGCAAGAGCGCTCCGCGGCCCTTGCGAAAGATGCACGCGAGCACGTAGACGCCCGCCACGATGGGACCACTCGTTGCAGCTCGAGGGTCACCCGCGAGGACCATCGCACTCAGCGATACGCCGAGCAGCGCGACGTAGCCGACCATGTTGCGCCTCGTCGTCTCACAGAAGATCCCGTCGATCGCTACGAGCGCCCATGGGAGAAAAGAGGTGCCCTCGACGAGACCAAGGTGCACGATCTGGCCGGACATGAACCCTGTGTAGGTAAATGCCAGGGCACCAATGGTCGCGCTGAGCGGGCGGCATCGAAGGCGGCGTAGGAACACGAAGGTGCCTGTCGCACAGATGATGGGAACCGCCACGAGGTTGATCGTCCAGGCCGCAACGAGGGGTATGAAGACGAACAGCCAGGTCGCCGGGTACATCGCGCCGGCATTCCAACCCCCGAGCAAGGGGGTGCCGCTGAACACGAGCGGATTCCATACCGGGAGATTGCCGCTGCGGATGATATTTCCCGCCAAGGCGCGTAGTGGAAGGTTCTGCGTGAGGTTGTCGCCGGGGACGACGGGGTGCCCAGTGAGGGAGAAGGGAACGTAGATGAGGATCGGAAGGACGATGAGCAGGAACAGGGCGCGGCGATCACCTCGTGACAACGTGGAGTAGAGCTCGCGCGCGCGATCGAAAGGGGAGCTCTCCTTGTGCGGTGCATTCGACCGAGCCATGCGCAGGAACCTATCTCGCGGCCGTCCATGTGCTCGGCTGTGAGCCAATCTTGGTAGGCCTTAGGCGATGGAAGGCCTACCTCTAACATGAAGACGATGGGGCTTCGATGACCGCAGCTGGTCCCACGTCGTGAGCTCGATCGTCCACCCACTCCTCGGCCTGCACGGCTTCACCGCGTACCTCGTCATAGCGGCGCTGTGCTTTGGCGAAGTGGCATTATTCGTCGGCTTCGTCCTTCCGGGCGAGATCGCCGTCATCTACGGGGGCGTCCTTGCGTCCATGGGGCACGTCAACATCGTCGTGCTCGTCGTGCTCGTCGTCGTTTGCGCCATTGCGGGGAATGTCGTTGGCTATGAGATCGGACGGCGCTTCGGCCCGTTCTTGCTCACCCATCGTCCCTTGAAGGGCCATCCCGGTGTCGAACGATCCCGGGCACTTGTGGAAGAACGCGGGGCATACGCCGTGTTCTTTGGGAGGTTCATTGCCGTCGTGCGCGCCCTCGTCCCCGGGGTCGCGGGGTTGTCGGAGCTCCCGTATCGACGTTTCCTCGTGGCGAATGTCGCGAGCGGCCTCATCTGGGGGAGCGGGTACAGCCTCGCGGGGTATGCGGCGGGACGCTCCTATGAAAAGGTCGTCTCCGGGGCGAGCACGGTGTCTTTCGTCGTGCTCGGTGCGCTCGTCGTCGTCGGTCTCTCGGTGTTTGTCCTTCGCAAGGTGCGCGAGCGTCGGGCACGAGTGCCTGGAGGTACTGCGGGCGAATCCTGACCGAACCGGTCGACTATTGGTGCTCCGGCCGATATGATCTCTCGAACCTTAGATCGTCGGACCGAAAGCACGAGGAGAGAAAAATGGCACTGCAGCTTGGAGACGTTGCCCCTGACTTCACCGCGGAGTCGACCGAGGGGACGATCCATTTCTACGATTACCTCGGCGATGGCTGGGGCGTCCTGTTTTCCCACCCGAAGGACTTCACCCCGGTGTGCACGACCGAGCTCGGCGAGGTCGCCCGGCTAAAAGGTGAGTTCGAGAAGCGCAACACGAAGGTCCTTGGCCTTTCTGTCGACCCCGTTTCCTCACACGAGAGCTGGGCCGGCGACATCAAGGATGCGACGGGCCAGTCGCTCAACTACCCGCTCATCGGGGACCCGGACCGCTTGGTCGCCGATCTGTTCGGGATGATTCACCCGAACGCGAGCGATACCTTGACCGTGCGATCGGTGTTCGTCGTCGGACCGGACAAGAAGGTCAAGCTCACGATCACCTACCCCGCGAGCACGGGCCGAAACTTCCAGGAGATCCTTCGCGTTCTTGATTCCTTGCAGCTCACCGCGAAGTACTCCGTCGCGACCCCGGTGAACTGGGTCGACGGGGAGGATGTCATCATCACGACGGCCGTGTCCGACGAAGATGCGAAGGTGCGCTTTCCGAAGGGCTTCAAGGCCGTCAAGCCCTACCTTCGCTACACCCCCCAGCCCAACCGCTGAGGGCCCGCGCCCTTTGAGGCGCACGTCCCCATCGATCTGGACGCGAATTCCTCCCGGGAGTGTGTGTTTTTCCCGGGAGAAATTCGCGTCGGAGCACGTTGAGAAAGCACGCCTCGTCGGAACGGGGCTTTTCGCAAAAGACCTTGCGGCTTCTTCTTGGTGAGGGCCGAAGGAATCGATCGAGCCATGCCCAAAAGCCGTCGCGAAGCTACGATCGAACCGTGGAGCGCGCGTTACTCGGCTCGTGGCGGCGCGTCATGAGGATCCCCGTCCTCGAGCAGGACGCGATCCTCTACATTCTCTCTGCACTCTTCGCACTGGCGACGCTTTTGTTCGCGGTGTCCGCCGACTACCGGGAGTGGGGCGAGATGGCGGCGATCGCCTACCTCATCGGCGCGTCGATTTGTTTGTTCTTCTCGAACAGACAAAGACGCGGGCGTATGTCTTCTTCCCGCGTCGGGTGGATTCGGCGCTGCGTCGTCGTGTTGCTGCTCTTCGGCGCGGTCGTCATCCCACTCGTCGCAGAATTGACGTGGCGTGCCGAAGCCCGTCCGGGAGCGAACGCGCAACCTGAAGTTTCTGTGATCGAACGTGCAGGGGATCGGGCAGCACATCGCCACAGCCCATATCTCGCGAAGCCCAGGAACGTCGGCGTCGCGCCGAACAACGACGCACGTGACGTGGACGTGGAATCGTACTTTCCCTACTTGCCGGGCATGGTCCCCTTCGGGTTGCTCAATTCCGTGAACCTGCCCGCGGAACTCACCGACGCGCGTGTCTTGCTTGCCGGGTTCACCTTGGTTGTGGCCGCCATCGCGCTCATTGCGAGCGACGCGTCTGTCGGACGGCGCGGTCGGGCACTGCAGTTCCTCGTCATCCTTCCTTCGGGCGCGCTTCCCATGGTGACGGGCGGTGACGATCTTCCGGTGCTCGCGCTCATGCTCTTGGGTCTCGTTCTCGCCCAGCGTCGTCGACCGGTGCTCACCGGCATTTCCCTCGGGTTGGCCGCGACCTTGAAGTTCACTGCGTGGCCTCTGCTCGTGTTGTTGGCCATTTGCATCCGCGACCGCGAGGACCGTCCCGCGCCCCTTCGCTACGGGTTGGCGACGCTGCTCGTGGCGGTGCCGATCATCGGTGCCGGCGTCATCTCCTCTCCCGCTTCGTTCGTCGTGAACGTCATCAAGTTCCCCCTCGGACTCACCTCGGTGAAGTCCCCGGCGGCGAGCCCACTACTCGGCCAGGTCCTCACGAACCTCATGCCCGGCGACAGGCGACTCATCACCTTCTTGCTCCTTGCTGCGGGCGTTGTCATCGCGTGTTATGCCTACGGGCGGTTTCGACCGCGCACGCCTGCTTCTGTTGCTCGTTTCGTGGCCTTCGTCATGTGCTTGGCGACCGTCCTCGCTCCTGCGACGCGCTTTGGCTATCTCATCTACCCCGCGAATTTCATCGTGTGGGGCTACGTGCTGGACGGGATGTCTGGCCGATCTGTCGAAGGAGAGGGTAAGGACATCGCTTACTCCTCGTCGTTGACTTCGAAGATCCTTAACACAACGGTGCTCGTTGGCGCGACGGAACCGCCCGCGAGCGCCGGAGAAAGTGTCGGGTTAGCAGACGTGACGACGGCGCCGACTTCCCAGTAGTAACCGTCGTTGCTCGAATGTCTGGCGAAGATCTCCGTGCCAGACCCATTCGGTGTGGGTGATGTAGAGATCTGCCCCCAATGCTCAACGGCAAGCACCGCCTTATAAAAGCCGACAATCGCAGAAACGCTGCCGCTCACTTTCATCGTCACGCTCCTGTCGTAGGTGGACAGTCCCCGATCAAGGTCACTTGACCCGGTGAGCTTTGCTCCGGACGGCACGTAGAGCGCAGCGATGACGTCTGAGGGAGGCTGCGCCGAAGAGACGATCGGTGCGAGCAAGCTACGTGCGGGCTCTGCGCTGATCTTCGTGCCGCGAAGCGTGGTGAGCGGCGGGGAAGACGCCGTTTTGGCACCAGATGAACCGAGCAGCGCGAGGAGCACGCCACCGATGACAACAACGGCAACGACACCTATCACGATGAGCGCGGGGGCCATGCGCGGCCGTGGAGGCACCCAAGGCTCGATCGGCACTTGAGATCCGGCTTCTTCGCTCAAGAAAGCCCCGCTCGTAAGGATCGGTGATCCAAAGCAGAACGTGTGGGGCGATGGGGTGTATTCACGGCTCGGTCCTTGTCGAGTGTATCGATTGCCCCGAGCACCAAGCATTGACGGGCCGGTTTTCATCACATGGAGTCGCGACGTTCACCGGGCCAGCGGCGGTAGCCTTGATCATGGCTGTGGTCGATCCGATCGGGGGGTCTGTTCCGGCGAAGGCATCGCTCCAGACCGTCGCAGAGCCGGTCGCGGACGTTGAGTCCTTGATCGCTGCGTTGGAGGCGCACCGACCGGGCGAGGACTGGTCAGTCGTCCGTCAGGCCTTCGCTCTCGCAGAAAAGGCCCACGCCGGCCAGTTCCGGTTGTCAGGTGAGCCTTACGTCACGCACGCCCTCGCGGTGGCCTTGGTCGTAGCCAATCTCGGACTCGATGCGACGAGCGCGGCTGCTGCTTTATTGCACGACGTCGTCGAGGACACCGACGTCGATCTCGCGGAGATCGAGACCGCCTTTGGTACAGAGATAGCTGCGATCGTCGACGGGGTGACGAAACTCGACCGGTTGCATTTCTCCTCCAAGGAAGCTCAGCAAGCCGCGACCGTGCGCAAGATGTTCGTCGCGATGGCGAAGGACTGGCGCGTGCTTGTCATCAAACTCGCGGATCGGCTCCATAACATGCGGACGCTTTCAGTCATGCCCGAGTGGAAGCAGCGACGAACAGCCCAGCAGACCCTCGACATCTACGCGCCGTTGGCACATCGCCTCGGCATTCAAGAAATCAAGTGGCAACTCGAGGATCTCGCGTTCGAGGCATTGCACCCGAAGCGTTTCGCCGAGATCGCCCAAATGGTCGCGACCCGCACGCCACGCCGCGAAGTAGAACTTGCCCAAGTCATCGAGGAGCTGCGCGGCCGTCTTTCTGCTCTCGGCATCGACGCGGTCGTGACGGGTCGACCGAAGCACCTGTGGAGCATCTACGAGAAGATGGTCGTCCGTGGCAAGGAATTCGATGAGATCAATGACCTCGTGGGAATCCGCATCGTCGTCGAGAAGGAAAAGGACTGTTGGGCCGCGCTCGGCTCGGTCCACGCACTGTGGCCGCCACTTCAGGGGCGCTTCAAGGATTACATCAACTCGCCGAAGTTCAATCTCTATCAATCCCTGCACACGACCGTTCTAGGAACGCGGGGAAAGCCGATCGAAATTCAGATCCGTACCCAAGAGATGCACCAAAGAGCCGAGTACGGGATTGCCGCGCACTGGGGCTATAAGGAAGACGCTGCGCATCCGGGAAGCGCGAAGTCTGCAGATGACATCGCGTGGCTACAGCGCATCGTCGACTGGGAACGAGAGACGCCAGATCCGATTGAGTTTCTTGAGACACTGAAGCTCGACTTAGAACAAGACGAGGTCTACGTATTCACCCCAAAGGGTGAGATCGTCACGCTTCCCATGGGTGCGACGCCGGTCGACTTTGCCTACGCAATCCACACCGAAGTGGGTCACCGCTGTGTGGGCGCCCGAGTGAATGGGCGTCTCGTATCGCTCGAGGCAAAGCTGTCCTCGGGTGACACCGTCGAGATCTTCACCTCCAAGGTTCTCTCCGCGGGGCCGTCCCAAGACTGGCTGAAGATTGTCGTATCACCTCGCGCACGCAACAAGATTCGCCAGTGGTTCTCGCGCGAACGACGCGAAGACGCCATAGACAACGGCCGAGAAGAGCTTGTGAAGGCGCTTCGACGCGAAGGACTTCCCGCCCAGCAGTTCTCGAATTCCCAGGCGCTCGTCGACCTCGCCATTCAAATGGGTTACGCGGACCTCGACACCTTGCACGCGGCAATCGGTGAGGGACACTGTTCTCCCCGGGGAATCGTCCAACGCCTGCAGCGCGACCTTCTCAGCTCTGGTGGCGAGGTGCAGCTGCCGACGACGATCTTCCAACAGCGCCGTCCGAGTTCGCGACGAGAAGGTAGCGCCGGGGTCTACGTCGAGGGCCTCGACGATGTCATGGTTCGGCTCTCGCGATGCTGCACCCCGGTGCCGGGAGACTCCATTATCGGTTTCGTGACACGAGGGCGTGGCGTGAGCGTTCACCGCGAGGACTGCACGAACGCCAACGCACTTGTCGGTGCGAACAGCGAGCGCCTCATCGAGGTGGAATGGGAGGAATACCGCGGAGGGATGTTCCTCGCGGGGATCGAGGTGAAGGGCCTGGACCGGACCCAGCTCTTGGCCGATGTCGCCCGGGTGCTGGCGGAACACCACATCGGCATCGTCTCCTCCTCGTCTCAGGTCGCGACCGATAGGGTTGCCCGGATGCGTTTTGAGGTCGAGCTCGCCGATGCCGCCCATCTCGATTCGGTCATCTCCGCGCTTCGCAATCTCGAGGGTGTCTATGACGCCTACCGGCTTCTTCCCGGGAGGGGTGGGGCGACGAACACCGCCAAGCGGTGACCTCGTTCCAGGCGCCGACCGGCACCCGCGACATCCTTGCTCCAGAGAGCGCGCGCTGGAGTTATCTCATCGGCGTGTTCGCATCGATGGCAGAGCGCGCGGGGTACGGCCTGCTCATCAGCCCGATGTTCGAAGACGCAGGGGTCTTTCGCCGAGGCGTCGGAGAAGACTCTGACGTCGTCACGAAAGAGATGTATGAGTTCAAGGACAAAGGGGGCCGCACCCTTGCGCTTCGACCGGAGGGCACCGCTTCGGTCGTGCGTGCCTATGCCCAGCATCGCCCGCAGGTGCCGTGGAAGGTGTGGCTGGTCACGCCGGCCTTTCGCTACGAGCGTCCCCAAAGAGGTCGCTTCCGCCAGCACCACCAGCTCGGCGCGGAGGCCCTCGGGAGCGGCGATCCGGACTTGGACGTCGAGGTCATCGCTCTCCTAGACGGCTTCTATCGTCGCCTCGGGTTGAGAAGATTCGAGTTGCGTGTGAACTCCATGGGTGACCGACGATGCCTTCCCGCGTACAAAGATGAGCTCATGGCCTTCCTCGAGCTTCACGCTTTTGAGCTCTGCGACGAGCACCGGGCCCGGTTCTCAAAGAACCCACTTCGGGTGCTCGACTGCAAGAAGCCCGAGTGCAACGCCGTCCGAAAGGAGGCACCGAAGCTCTCCGATGCATGGTGCGAGGATTGTTCTGCTCACTTCGCACGGGTGAAGAGCGGGCTCAGCGCGCTTTCGATCCCTTGGAGTGAAGATGAGTACTTGGTCCGCGGCTTTGATTACTACACACGTACCACCTTCGAATTCTCGTCTAAGGCTCTCGACGCGGCGCAGGACGCGATCGGGGGCGGTGGGCGATACGACGGTCTCGCGGGATTGTTGGGTGCTCCCGAAACTCCTGGGATCGGCTTCGGTGCGGGCATAGAGCGCATCCTTTCTGCCTGTGACGCCGAGGGACTACTGAACGACATCGACTTCGGACCTCAGGTGTTCGTCGTCGATCTCACAGGAGGGACGAACGCGCTCCTGATCACGAGCGAGCTTCATCGTGCGGGACTGCGCGCGGACCGGGCATTCGACGATCGCTCATTGAAGGCGCAGCTTCGCCAGGCAGATCGTTCCGGCGCGCGCCTAGCGGTGATCGTGGGCGAAACTGAGGACGAGGAAGAAACGGTGATGCTACGGGAGCTGCGCGGCAAACCCGTGCACCGCCAAGAGCACTACCCACGCGCCTTGCTTGTGCAACACGTAAAGGATTGGCTCTCGTGACATCGCACGACGACAAGGAAGTCGAAGCCGCCCCTTTGGGCATGCGCACGCATTACTGCGGCGCATTGCGTGCCAAAGACGTCGGCGCCCATGTGAGCGTGTGCGGGTGGGTGGCACGCCGGCGCGAGCATGGCGAGCATCTCGCGTTCATCGACGTACGCGACCACACGGGTTTCATCCAATGTGTCGTCGACGGAGGACATGCACTTCGCTCGGAGTACGTCGTACGCGTGAGCGGGACGGTGCGCCTAAGGCCGGAGGGCACGGCAAATCCCGCTCTGGAGACCGGTGACGTCGAGCTCGGCGACTGCGTCGTCGAGACCCTTGCGAAAGCTGAGGCGCCGCCATTTGCCATCGATGGACGCGTCGACGCGGACGAGGCGGTCCGACTGCGCTACCGCTTCATCGATCTTCGCAGCGAGAAGATGCAGAGGAACCTCCGCATGCGCGCGCTCGTGAACTCGGCGATACGGCGTTCCATGGAGCGCCAGGGTTTTGTGGAGATCGAGACGCCGCTCATGTGGACACCGACGCCCGAAGGAGCACGTGAGTTCGCGATCCCCTCGCGCTTGCAGCCCGGGAGCTTCTACGTATTACCCCAGAGTCCCCAGATTGCAAAGCAGCTCACGATGGTGGGTGGCATGGACCGCTACTACCAGATCGCGCGCTGCATGAGAGACGAGGACTTACGAGCCGACCGGCAGTTCGAGTTCACCCAGCTCGACGTGGAGGCATCTTTCATCACCCAAGAAGACATCTGGTCCGTCATCTCCGAGGCGGTTATCGAGGCCACTGAGGCCGTGACGGGTGAGCGCCCACCGGACGTCGTGCGCCTCACCTGGGCCGAGGCAATCGACACCTTCGGCACGGACAAGCCCGACCTGCGCTTTGAGATGAGGCTCGTCGATCTCTCGGGAGCGCTCGCAAAGACGTCCTTCAAGGCGTTCCAACAGCCCACGATCAAAGCGATCGTGCTCAAAGGAGGTGCATCCCTTGGACGTGCGCGCCTCGACGCGCTCGTCGAACGCGCGAAGGACCTCGGCGCGAAGGGCCTCGTGTGGATGCGCGTCACAAGCCCCGATGACGAAGGGCTCGAGCTCGATTCGCCGGTGGCGAAGTTCCTCTCCAAAGAGGAACGGAATCAAATCGTCGCGGCCACATCGGCTTTGACGGGAGATCTCGTTCTGATCGTCGCGGGGGAGCACCGAAAGAGCTGTGAGGTCCTCGGCCAGCTGCGGGTCGAACTCGAACGCCCGCCGGTCTTCGAAGGACCGCTTCGCTACTGCTGGGTCTCGGACTTCCCGCTGTTCGACGGCGTCGATGCGGAAGGCAATCTCCTCGCGGCTCACCACCCCTTCACGATGCCCTACCCAGAAGACCTCGATCTCCTGGAGACCGCACCGCAGAACGTTCGTGCTCAGTCTTACGATCTCGTGCTCAACGGTTGGGAGCTCGGATCGGGAAGCATCCGGATCCACCGCTCGGACATCCAAAGCCGTGTGTTTTCTGCCCTTGGCATATCTGCAAAAGAGGCCGAGGCGCGCTTTGGGTTCTTGTTGGGCGCGTTCCGCTACGGTGCGCCGCCACACGGCGGATTTGCCGTCGGGCTCGACCGCCTCGTTGCGATCCTTGCGGGCGAGGACAACATTCGAGAGGTCATCGCGTTCCCAAAGACCCAGTCCGGCGCGGACTTAATGACGGGAGCGCCGAAACCACTATCGGACCGACAGCTCGCCGAGCTCGGGCTCCGCCTCGTGCGCCCGCCGGGGACGCCAGCGTATTGAGTCGGCGCAGTGAGGTGCATTGAGCGCGACGCAACGATCACGTGATCTATTCGATGCGGCGGCGAGCGCCGAGCTCGAGCGCCGCGGCCCGCTCGCAGCACGTCTCCGTCCACGCAGCCTTGATGACGTCGTCGGCCAGGCACACCTGCTCGGTGAGCATGCGACCCTTCGGGCGCTCATCGTGGCGGATCGACTGACGTCCGCGATCTTCTTTGGCCCACCGGGAACCGGTAAGACGACCGTCGCACGCCTGGCTGCTAGCTATTCGAAAAAGGCCTTCGTCCCCTTATCCGCGGTGAGCACGGGCGTCAAAGAGGTTCGTGAAGTCCTCGATCTCGCCGAACGCAGACTCGGGGAATCTGGCCAGAAGACCATCTTGTTCCTCGACGAAATCCATCGCTTCTCGCGTTCCCAACAAGATGCGTTGTTGCCAGGAGTAGAAGATGGGATCGTCACGCTGATCGGTGCGACGACGGAAAACCCCTTCTTCTCCCTCAATCCTCCACTGCTCAGTCGATCGACGCTCTGGCGCTTTGCCGAGCTGACTCGCGCTGAGCTTGCGCAGATTGTGACGAGAGCCGTTTCCTTCGAAGGCGGTCTCATCGAGGACGACGCGCTCGAAGCGTGTTGTGACCTCGCTCAAGGAGACGCGCGTACAGCGATTTCGACGATCGAGATCGCCCTCGTCATCGCGTCGGTGTCCTCGAGCGAAGAAAAGGCGTTGGTCACCTTGGACGTCGTCGAAGCGGCGCGTACGACGCGCGCACTTCGACACGGCCGCGACGAGCACTACGACATCTTGAGCGTGTTCATCAAGTCACTGCGCGGTTCGGATCCAGACGCAGGGTTGTACTGGCTCGCCCGTCTCCTTGGCGCGGGCGAAGATCCGCGCCTGATCGCACGCCGGATGGTCATCTTGGCGAGTGAGGACATAGGGATGGCGGACCCGACGTCGCTCCTCGTCGCGAACGCCGCAGCCTCTGCGGTCGAATTCGTCGGTCTGCCCGAGGTGGGTCTCAATCTCGCCCACGCGGTCGTGCATCTGTGCCTCGCGCCGAAGTCCAACCGCGTGACGGTCGCGTGGGGGAGCGCGCAACAAGACGTGAAGAACCGTCCCCTCGGGGCCGTTCCCGCACCCTTTAGGGACAGCTCGTATCAAGGCGCCGCGGCCCTCGGCCACGGCGTCGGTTACGAGTATCCTCACAATGACCCGCAGGGCAGCGCTGGCATCTCCTATCTTCCCGAAAGCCTTTCTGGACAGCGCTACTACGAGCCGTCCGGCTATGGGCTCGAAGCCGAGCTCGGGGCGCGATGGAAAAGAGCGCGGGAGGCCGCGTCGGCTGAAAAGCGCGCGAAGGACGATGGGACGACCAAAGGGACACGATGACTAAGGATGCGGACTGGCTGAGAGAGGCCTTCACCCGCTATTTCGTCGAACGAGGTCACGCGGCGCTGCCTGCGGCGGGTCTCATTCCGCACGACCCATCGGTGATGTTCACGATCGCAGGCATGGTCCAGTTCAAGCCGTACTTCACGCGCGAGCAGACCCCGCCGGTAGAGCGCGCGACGACGATCCAACCGTGCTTCCGCATGGTCGACATCGACCTCGTCGGTAAAACTGCACGTCACAACACGTTTTTTGAGATGCTCGGCAATTTCAGCTTCGGGGACTACTTCAAGGAGTCGGCGATCCCGTTCGCCTGGGAACTGTGCACCGAGGTCCTTGGTTTCGACCCCGACCGCCTTTGGGTGACGGTCCACGAATCCGACACCGACGCATCGGGGATCTGGCAAGACGTCGCGCACCTAGCGCCTGAGCGCATCCAGGCTCTCGGCGAACCGAACTTCTGGAAGATGGGTGACACGGGCCCGTGCGGGCCTTGCTCGGAGATCTACTTCGATCGTGGCGAGGCCTTCGGGGCCGGCGGCGGGCCGGCTCATGGCGGTGAGGAGCGCTACGTCGAAGTCTGGAACCTCGTGTTCATGCAGTACGAGAGGTCCTTTGACGGCACGCTCGTCGAGCTACCGAAGAAGAGCATCGACACCGGCGCGGGACTCGAGCGGCTCTTGGCGGCGATCCAAGGCGTGGGGTCGGTCTTTGAGATCGACAACATCGCGCCCTTGGTCGAAGAGGCTGAGCGCCTGACGGACAAGAGACTCGGCTCATCAGAACATATCGACACCGCGCTCAGGATCCTCGCGGACCACGCCCGGGCGATGACCTTTCTCGTATCCGACGGGGTCTTCCCGACGAACGAGGGCCGCGGATATGTGCTTCGTCGGGTCATTCGCCGTGCGGTGCTGCGCGCGCATCAACTCGGGGTCAAGGACCTCGTCACACCCGAGCTCACGAAAGTCGTGATTGCGACGCTCGAGTCGGCCTATCCCAAGCTCGCAAAGGACTCCTCGCTCATCACGACGGTGCTCGCCCACGAAGAAGAGGCTTTCCGCCGGACGCTTCGTGCCGGGTCCTTGCTTCTTCAGGACGAGCTTGAAAAGGGAACCGCGACGATTTCGGGTGACGTCGCGTTCTTGTTGCACGACACCTACGGTTTTCCCATCGATTTGACCGTGGAGGTCGCGGCCGAACACGGCGTCGAAGTGGAAAGAGCGCGCTATGAGGAGAACATGACAGAACAACGCGAACGCGCACGTCGACTCACGACGAGCGCGATCGCGGCCGACCAAGACGCCGTTGCGCAGTGGAAGGCGATTCTCGAAGAGTTCGGAAAGACGAGATTCGTCGGCTACTCGACGACTGCGACCGAGGCTCGGGTCCTTGCCGTGCGCGCGCTTCGAGCAGGCGACGAAACCGTCAACGTCGACGGGGACAAAGCGCCCGAGGGCGCAGAGCTGTTCGCGATGGTGCTCGACGAGACGCCCTTTTACGCCGAAGGTGGGGGGCAAGTCGGAGACACGGGCACGCTCGAGGCGCTGAAGGGGACGTTCCGGGTCCTCGACACGAAATATGCGATCGAAGGCGTCATCAGCCACATCGGCTATCTCAAGTCGGGTGCGATCGAAGCCGGCGAACCGGTGCGTGCCGTCGTCGATTCTTCGCGGCGTGACGCGATCCGCCGCAACCACACGGCCACACATCTTTTGCAGCACGCCCTGCGGGTCGTCCTCGGGGGACACGTGCAACAACAGGGCTCTTTGGTCGCCCGCGACCGATTGCGCTTTGATTTCTCGCACTTCGCGCCGCTTAGCAATGACGAGATTGTCGCGGTGGAGGAGATAGTGAACCGCAAGGTGCTCGATGACGAGTCGGTTCGGACCTATGAGACGACGCGCGCACAAGCCGAGGAGGCAGGAGCTATCGCTTTTTTCGGAGAGAAATACGGTGACGTCGTGCGCGTCGTCGAGGCCGGCGAGGGATCCGTCGAGCTGTGCGGGGGGACCCACGTCTCCGCGCTCGGCATGATCGGACCGTTTCGCATCCTCTCTGAGGGCTCCATCGGGGCGAACACGCGACGCATCGAGGCGACGACCGGCGAGCGCTCCTTTGATCTGATCCGCGCCGAAAAAGAGATGCTCTCTCGTCTGGCAAAGGTGCTGAGAAGCACCCCCGAGGAGCTGGGCGACGCAGCCGAACGACTCGTCACACGCGACCACGAGCTCGAAGCACAGCTGCGGAGCTTGCAAGGCGCAGAGTTCCGCAACGAAGCGGCGCACCTTGCGACGACGGCGATCAAAAGGCGCGTCGTAGCCCGCCGCGACGGCCTTTCGCCAGACGCGCTCCGTGAGCTCGCACTTGCCGTGCGTGATCACGAGGCGATCGACGTCGTCGGCCTCATCGGCGCGCCCGATTCTGAGCGCGTCTCACTCGTCGTTGTAGCGATGAAGGGCGCAGGAATCGATGCGAAGGCTGTCGCATCTAGCGTCGCGCGCCTCGTCGGCGGTGGCGGCGGAGGATCGCCGGAGCTTGCGACTGCTGGCGGCCGGGACGTCGCGTCCATCGAGCAAGCGCTCTCGGCCCTTTCTTCGGCCCTCGGGCTTACCTAGGTGCGTTGTCGGTGACGACAGATACCCACGGGTCTTTGCAAGAAGGCGCGCCGCATATGCCGCGTGGGGTTGTGGGGAGGGTGGTCGGGCTCGATCTCGGAGCAAGGCGGATCGGCGTCGCGGTGTCGGATTCAGCTCGCTCGCTCGCAACGGCGCGCACCGTCTTTGAGCGAAGTGGGACCCTCGCGCGGGACTTCGCGCAGATCGCTCTGATCGTTGAGGAATGCGACGCGAACCTCGTCGTCGTTGGCCTTCCCCTGAGCCTGAACGGCGAGGTCGGTCCCGCGGCGAGAGCGACCCTCGATGAGATTGCGAACCTCAGGCGTTCGCTGAAGGTGCCGGTCGAAGCCTTCGATGAGCGCTTGAGCACGGTGGAAGCCCTCTCGAGGCGCGAAGCGCGTAAGGCCCCATCCTCACGAGGAGCGTCGAGGTCTCGCGGTCCGGACCGCAAGGCCCGAGCGTCGATAGCGAAGAAGATGGGTGCCGTCGATGACGAAGCAGCCGCGGTGATCCTCCAGAGTTTTCTCGACCGGGTGAGGCAGCCGTGACCGAGCGAGGCGACGAAGGCCGGCCGCTCAGCCCATGGCCGACGGCGAAGACGACGTTTGTCGGAGTGATCGGAGACCCCGTTTCCCATTCGCTTTCGCCGCTTTTGCACAATGCCGCGTTCGCACACCTCGGTTTCAATTGGGCATATGGCGCGTTCCCTGTGCAACGAGGAGATGTCCTCGCCGCGTTACGCGGTGCGCACGCGCTCGGATTTCGTGGACTGTCGGTAACGATGCCGCACAAACAAGCCGCAGCGCGCGCTGCCGAACAGTCATCGGAAAAAGTCGAGAAGCTTGAGGTTGCGAACACCATCGTTTATCGCGCGGGTATCGCGGTGGCGGAGAACACCGATGGCGATGGCTTGCTCGACGACTTGCGCGAGCACGAGGCCTTTGACCCTGCGGGGCTCACCTGTGGCGTCATCGGCGCGGGAGGTACGGCCCGCGCGATCGTCTTGGCACTGTATGAAGCAGGTGCGAGCGCGATTCTCATCGTCAATCGCTCGAAGGAGAACGCCGCGAACGCAGCTCTGCTTGCACCAGGCGTCGCGCGCGTCGTCGATGCGCTCGATCTCCAAGGTGCATCGCTTATCGTGAATGCGACACCCCTTGGCATGATCGGATCGCATCTCCTTGACACCGATGGAATCGGCAATACCGAGATCGGCCCCGAGCGAGGAGATTTCTCCGCCGTTTTTCGTAAAGACCAGCTCGTCGTCGATTCCGTCTACTTTCCCCGAGAGACCCCGTTCCTCTCTCAAGCAAAGACGTGTGGGGCACGCACCCGCAACGGTGTCGGGTTGCTCATCGGGCAAGCGGCGCGCCAGTTCGAACTGTGGACCGGCGAGGAAGCTCCGCGCGCGATCATGTGGCAAGCCGTAAGAGAGAACGCCGACGAGGACCGTTCGGGGATACCGAGCGGCTAAGGGCACCTTTCCCGGCTTGCTCGGTGCTGAGTCCGAAGCGGAGCTGGACAGTATCCTTCCTGCGTGTCCGTACACGTGCTCGATCGGGAATTCAGGACTAGCCGACGGCGCAGCGAGCGGAGCGTCTTTTCCTTCCTTCGGCGCATCGACTTCGTCCTTGTCGCCTCGACCTTCCTGCTTTCGGCGATCGGGATCGTCATCGTTTACTCCGCGACTCGCACGGCTTATGCAGATTCGTACCTGAAGCGCCAAGTCGTCTACGTCCTCATCGGCGTCTTTGCGATGACCATCGCAATGGTCATCGACTACCGCAGGCTCGCCGAGTGGGTCTACCCGATCTATGGAGCCGTCGTTGTTGCCTTGCTTGTCGTGCTCGGCGTGGGTACGTCGTTAAACGGTGCTCAACGCTGGATCAATATCGGTCCCCTTCAGCTTCAACCTTCGGAATTCGGCGTCGTTGCCATCATCTTGGTCCTCGCGCATTTCGTGGCGGTGCGACGCAAGAACTTGGGGTTGAAGCCCCTTTGTATCCTCGCAGTGCTCTGTGCCGTACCGACGTTGCTCATCATGCGGCAACCCGACCTCGGCACGACGATCGTCATTGGCGTCGTGATTCTCACCATTTTGGTCGTCGCCGGGGTGAGGGCGCGATATCTCGTCGGATTCGTCTTGCTTGCCGCGCTCGGCTTTTACCTGGGCGTGAAGCTCGGTTTCGTTAGTCACAACCAGATCCTTCGGCTCACGAGCTTCCTCCATCAGAACCTGTACGCGACGACGACGAACTACGACTTAGACAATGCGAAGCTTGCGATCGGAGCAGGAGGGTTCAAAGGGACCGGTCTGTTCAACGGGGCAGTGACATCGTTGCAGTACGTGCCCTTCCAGTACGCGGACTTCATCTTCTCTGCCATCGGCGAACAGCTCGGGTTCGTCGGGGCAGCGGTTATCCTCGGGATCTACGCAATCGTCGGATTGCGGGTCTTCCGGGCGATGCAGCTCGCCGGGGACCAATTTGGCCGACTGATCTGCGCCGGTGCGTTCGCCTTTCTCATGTTCTCCGTATTCGAAAATGTCGGCATGAACATCGGTATCATGCCTGTGACGGGTATACCGCTCCCGTTCATCTCCTATGGGGGTTCTGCCGTCGTTGCCTTCTTTGTGGCCATAGGTCTTGTCGCGAACGTTGAGATGCATCGGCGCTCGATCAGATGACGAGCGAACTGAATGATGCAATCGACGAGCACAGTGAAGACCGCGAAGCGCCACTGCAGCCCGCCTCCGACGCCGAGACCGATGAAAGCCTAGAGGCGTACCCCTCGGATTCCCAGATCCCGGTCCGCTTCGTCGACGTCGTCATGGTGCTGCCGAGCACCCATCCCGTCATCATCTTGGAGGAACTTTCGGCACCGTGGCGAGAGCTTCGCATCCCGATCGGATCGCCTGAGGGCATCGCGATCGCCTATGCGGCACGAAAGATCGACACGCCGCGTCCCCTCACCCACGAGCTGTTCACGAGCACCCTCGAGGCTTATGGCGTGACCCTCGAGGTCGTGCGGATCACCGAAGCAGACAACAACGCCTACGCCGCCGAGATTTCCTTCAGCGGGCCAGCCGGCGTGCGCTCGCTAGCTTGTCGTCCCTCAGACGGCATCGCCCTCGCGCTTCGTCAGCGCCTCGAGGTGCCGATCACTGCGGCCGAATCGGTTCTCGACCAAGCCGGGTCGCCGCGCTCGCCCGAGCGCTGATTACCCTCGCTCGAAATCCTCATGATCACCGCAACGAGGGCGTAGTTCGCGACGAGTGACGACCCTCCGTATGACACGAAGGGGAGCGTGATTCCCGTGAGCGGCAACAAGCGAATGACGCCAGCCATGATGAAAAACGCCTGGAACCCGATGACTGCGGTGAGACCCACGGCCGCGAGCTTGGCGAAATCCGATCGCGCGCGTAACGCGGCCCTAAGTCCCGATCCACAGATTGTCAAGTACGCGACGACGATCGCAATCGAACCGACGAGGCCAAGCTCTTCGCCGATCTCAGCAAAGATGAAGTCACTCGTCGGATAAATCATCGCGCTCTGTCCGAGACCAAGACCGAGCCCGGAGCCGAACAATCCACCCCTGCCGAATGCGAGTTCGCCCTCGACCGGTTGAAGGCCGGCATAAGGGGGAGCCGAGTAGTAGTACTTCCAAGGGTCGAGCCAGATCGCGAAGCGCGCGTTGATTTGTCCGAGCACGTGCGCGGTGAGGTAGGTACCTGCAGCAAAAACGATGAGACCAATGGCAACGTAGGTCCAGCGCCCAGTCGTTACCCAAAGCATCGCCAAGAACACGACGAACAACAAAAGCGAGAACCCGATGTCGTGCTCCGCGAGGATGACGAGGATCGCCACCGCGCCTGCCACGGCTATCGGTCCGAGCGCTCGAAGGTCGGGAAAGAAGTAATTGCCGACGCGCCTTGTGGGGATGGTGAGCATTTCCCGCTTTTCGATGAGATAGGACGCGAAGAAGATGACGAGGAGCAATTTCGCGATCTCGATGGGCTGGAACTGCACGGTGCTGCCGATGCCGACCCAAAGACGGGCCCCGTTGATGTTCTCTCCGATCTTCGGGATGAGCGGCGCCATCAAGAACACGAACGCCACGGCCAACAAGAGGTAGCGATAGCGGTCGAGATCTCGGGATCGGCGAATGAAGAACAAGACGGCGACGTAGAGCGCGAGCCCGATGACCGTCCAGACGAATTGCTTCGCGGCTTCCGAGGGCTCGAGACGGTCGATCATGACGTATCCGACGCCATTGAGGACCAAGACAATCGGCATGATGACCGGATCCGCGTCGGGAACGAGACGTCTGTTGACGGCCTGGACGAGAGCGATGATGACGATGAGTGCCGCGATGAACTCGAGCGAGTACTTAGAGAACCCGCCGACTTCCGCGAACGATGCGAGGACGTAGGCGAAGAGCACGACGAACGCCCCGACAAAGAGAAGGCCTAACTCGCTGCGGCGCCTCGAATTTGCACGACGATACAAACCAACCGTCACCCCATCACGCTACCTGAGGACAAGAGCGGCACTTTGGCGAACTAGCCTTGATCCCATGACGAGCGGACTTGAGACGAGTGACCTTCCGCTCGAGCTGAGCAGCCAAGACGGGAACGGCCCGCCGATTCAGCCGAAGAACTTCGGCTCGGCGCGCTTTTTGAACCGCGAGCTTTCCTGGCTCGATTTCGCGGCTCGGCTCTTGGACCTCGCCGGGGACGAAGCGCTTCCACTCCTCGAGCGCGTGAAGTTCCTGTCGATCTTCTCGACGGGGCTGGACGAGTTCTTCCAGGTCCGTGTCGCAGGGCTGAAGGACCAGTTCGAAGCGGGAACGCGTTGGCATTCAGCCGACGGGCGCACCGCTTCTGACCAACTCTTGAACATCCGACAACACGCGAACGCGCTCATCGAACGCCAGACGTTCATCTTCAATGAGCTCTTGCATCCGGCGCTACGCAAAGAGGGCATCGACATCGTCGATTACTCCGATCTCGGCGCGCCCGGCGAGGTTGAATTGCGCGACATCTTCGAGCGGGAGATCTACCCGGTGCTCACCCCACTCGCCGTCGATCCGGGACATCCCTTTCCCTACATCTCCAATCTCTCCTTGAACCTCGCGGTACTGGTGGAAGATCCCCTGACGGGCGAGCGACGTTTCGCGCGCGTAAAGGTTCCGCCGCTTCTCCCTCGCTTTGTCACCCTTGGTGGCGGTGGTCGCTACGTCGCGCTCGAACAGGTCATCGCGGCTCATCTCGGCCAGCTCTTCCCCGACATGGAAATCGTCGCCCACCAGACGTTTCGCGTGACGCGCAACGCGGATCTCGAGCTTGATGAAGACGAAGGCGACGACTTGTTGGTGGCCGTCGAAACCGAGCTACGGCGTCGACGCTTTGGGCGGGCAGTGCGGCTTGAGATCGAGCCGTCGATGAGCGCTGAGTTCGTCGATCTCTTGTTGCGTGAGCTCGAGCTCGGACGAGACGACTGCTACGCACCACATGCTCCCTTGGACCTCGGACAGCTTTGGGAGTTCGTCGACATGGATCGACCGGACTTAAAGGAACCCCCCTGGGTCCCGACCACCCAGCCGCGGCTCTTCGCGTCCAATGATGATCCGGTCGACATCTTCGAGGTGTTGCGCCAGCGCGATGTGCTCGTGCAGCATCCTTATGACTCCTTTGCGACGTCGGTCGAAGCCTTCATCTCCCAAGCAGCTTCAGATCCCGACGTTCTCGCGATCAAACAGACCCTCTACCGCACGTCAGGCGACAAGCCTTTTGTCGCTGCGTTAGCTCGCGCTGCAGAGAACGGCAAGCAGGTCGCCGCACTCGTAGAGCTCAAGGCGCGCTTTGACGAACAACGCAACATTGTCTGGGCACGGCAGCTCGAACAGGCCGGCGTGCATGTCGTCTACGGCGTCGCTGGATTGAAGACGCATACGAAGACCTCATTGGTCGTGCGACGTGAGCCAGACGGCATTCGGCGCTATTGCCATGTCGGCACGGGGAATTACAACTCCGACACCGCGCGCATCTATGAGGACATCGGGTTGTTGACGTGCGACAAAGCGATAGGCGAGGACCTCTCGAGTCTTTTCAACCACCTGACTGGCTACTCTCGAACGACGACGACGCGTTCGCTCATCCTTGCGCCCGACGGATTTCGCCCTTGGGTGTTAGATGAGATTGCCGTCGAACGCAAGGCAGGCCATCAAGGTTTCATCGCCATCAAGGTGAACGGCCTGACGGATCCAGATGTCATAGATGCGCTGTACGGCGCATCTCAAGCCGGGGTACGCATCGAGCTCATGGTGCGCGGCGTATGTTCGCTTCGCCCCGGCGTGCCGGGTCTTTCTGAGACGATCACCGTGCGATCGATCGTCGGTCGATTCCTTGAGCACTCGCGCATCTATCGATTCGGGATTCCCTCTGCCGAAGTGCTTTCGTTTTGTGCCGTGCCCTCGTTGCACGCGAACGCGCCAGGAAGTCGACCTTGTCGATACGTCATCGGCTCTGCAGACTTAATGGAGCGGAACCTTGACCGTCGCATCGAAGCCCTGGTTCCCGTGCGGGACCCTGAGCTGTGCGCGCGGCTCGAGGACATATTGACGCTTAACCAACAAGACGACAGATACGCGTGGAACCTCACCGAAGACGGCACCTGGGAGCGTCTATCGACGAAAGCGAACGTTTCGGTTCAGCTGCGCTTGGAAGAGCTTGCCGTCGAGCGCTCGAAAAGGCGCTGGCTGCTTGAGACAACGGCTTAGTCGCGCGACGTGCGCATTGCCGCTTTAGATCTCGGAAGCAACTCCTTCCACCTCCTCGTCGTCGAGGCGCGCCTCGACGGGAGCTTCGTGCCGCTCGTGAGGGACAAAGAGATGCTCCGCCTGGGTGATGTCGTCGCCGCGACGGGTGTCATCGGGAAGAACCCCACCCTTGCCGCAGTCGAGGTCATTCGGCGCTTCAAGGCCGTCGCGGATGCCCAAAGGGTCGATGTGATCGTCGCCCTTGGCACAGCGGCGCTGCGCGAAGCCTTCGACGGCGGCGCACTCGTCGACGCGGTGCGAGAGGAGACCGGAATCGCCATAAAGATCGTCGATGGCGTGCGCGAAGCCCGATACATCTTCGAGGCGATCCGTGCGAGCGTTCTCATCGATCACCCCCCGGCTCTTGCTGCAGACCTTGGCGGAGGGAGCTTGGAGCTCATGGTCGGCGACCAAAACGAGCTCATGTTCGCGACGAGCGTGCGGATCGGCGTTGGACGCCTGACCGCGGAGCACTTGCGGGACGACCCACCAACAAAGCGCGATCACGAGCGCCTCGATCAAAGGATCGCGATGGAGCTTTCCCCGGTGTTCGAGGAGATCTCAGCGCTCAAGCCCGCGATGTTGATCGGCTCGTCAGGGACCTTTGTGTCGCTCGCGCGCATGGCGGCCGCGATACGAGACGGTTCGCTCGAAGACACGGTGAACCAGCTCATGGTGTCGCGACAAGACATCGACGCACTAGCCGAGCGCGCGCTGTCGATGAGTGTCGAGGAGCGATCTCGACTTCCCGGTTGTGACAACCGTCGTGCCGAGCTCGTGCCGGCGGGAATCGCGGTATTGCGCTATCTCATGGATGCAAGCGGGCTCGAGACCTTTACGGTGAGCGAGTGGGCGCTTCGCGAGGGCATCGTCCTCGACGCGATAGGACACCTCGATCGAGCCGACCTCGGAAACGACCCGAGGGCAATTAGGCGTGTTTCGGTACTGTCGCTTTGCAGGCGGTCGAATTGGCGTCAACCGCACGCGCGTCAAGTGTGTGCACTGGCGCTCGAGTGCTTCGACGCAACGCAAAAGCTCCACGGGCTGTCGCTAGAGGATCGTGAGCTCCTCGAATTCGGCGCCTTGCTGCACGATATCGGCGAGCACGTGAGCAGGACGGACCACGAGCGCCACAGCGCCTATCTCATCGAAAACGGCGGTCTGCGGGGCTTTGCCCCAAATGAAGTGCGCATCCTTTCGTGTGTCGCGCGCTATCACATCCGGGGTACCCCGAGGGCGAATTTCGACGCCTTCGACGCGCTCGACAGTTCCGATCGCGCTCGCGCAACGGCGCTCGTTTCCATCTTGCGCATCGCGGACAGCCTCGATGCCTCGCATGCAAGCGCCGTCGACCACCTGGAGATCTCCTTTGAGGAATCGAATCGAGAAGTGCATTTCATCGTCGATGCCAAAGGTGACGCAGAGCTCGAGTTGTGGACGATGCGGAGAAAACAAGAGCTGTTCGAGCGGATCTTCGGCGTCACGTGTTTGGTCCACACCGAACGCATCGGTTGGAGGAACTACGAAGCGATCGACGTGGAGGGCTCCGGCCTGAGCTAAGGAGAGCCGATCAGACATCGGGACCGCGCTAGGTCCGCGGTGTCGTCAGTCCTTGCTTGTTGCACCGTTCTCATTTGGGGTATCGCGCGACAACGGCTCATTTGCAAGACGCGACATTGCACCGCGAGAGCCGTTTCGCCACCGCATCTCTTTGATGGCGTCTCGACGGACACGAAGTCCTGAGCCGCGAGGGACGCGCAAGGACACGTAGGCGCCCGCACCGACGGGTATGGGGAGCCAGAAGTTGACGAGGCGCCATCCGATGACGCCGAGGGTCGCGACATTCTTCGTGACACCGAAGCTCACGAGCAGGGCCGGTGCCGAAGCGTCGATGACGCCAAGCCCACCGGGGGTGAGGGGGATGACGCCGAGGACGTTTGCGATCCCGTAGGCCGCGAACAGTTCGACGGGGTCGACGAATCGTCCTAAGGCGAGGAGAAAACTCCACAGCGACGCGGCGTCCAAGAGCCAGTTGAGTGCCGCCCACACGAGCGCCTTTCGGCGCAGCTCGCGATTCGCCAAGAGGTCCCGGAGCGAGCCGCCGATTCGGTGCAACAGATCCTCGAGTCGGTCCCCGCCGACCCTTGGGATCTTGTTCCCGATCGCGCGCACGACGTGCGCCGCGCTCTCTTCACCGCGTGTGAGCAAGTAGACGAGCGCCGCGGTCGCGAGGAGCGCAATCATTCCGACGAGCGCGACGATGACGTAAATGGTGTGAAAGCCCGCAATGGGGATGGAGATGACGAGCGAGAACCACAACAAGACGTTCAGCACGACAGCTGAACCCACGCCCTGGGTCGCCATCGCAAATCCTGCCTCGGGACCGGCCACGCCCTCGTTCGTGAGGAGCCGGTAGCCGAGGCCGGCGCTTCCGGCGCTTCCGGCCGGGATCGTGTGCGAGACGGCCGTCGTCGCGAGGTCGATGCGAAAGCACGTGAAAAGCCCGACGCGCCCTGGTGGAAGGAGGGTCTTCGTCAACGCGGCATAGCAAAGGAGCGAAGCGGCCTCCAAGGCGACACCGGTGATGAGCCAGCCGATGTTGATCTGGCTCAAGATGTGGAGGTTCTTTCCTGCGACGACGAATTCGGGGATGACGAGGTACTCGATGACGAGCAAGACGATGAAGATGAGGACTCCGTGTCGCAGCGGAGCCGGGATGATCGAGCGCAGGCGGCGCACCGGCCGGTGCTTGGGTGCTTCCTCGGGCATTGCTACATGCTGGCACGCCGACGCCCGCTCGCAAGGTACAAGCGAGGATCTGCCGGCGGGCGTGCCCAGATGCACCACTTTGGGCACGCCACGGACTTGACTTGACCTCGTGAGCGAACCGGGCACGTCTGAGCCGAGCACTGCTTCACGCGGTCCGCGTGGGCCGAAGGTTCTTTCAACTCATGACGAGGACCGCATCCGATTCCTGCGGACGCTCATCGTTTCCTCCGCGCTACGCGTGTTTGCCATATCACTCCTCTTCGTCGTGTTCGCGCTCTTGGCGTGGCGGTTACGCGCGCTTTTGTTGTTGTTGTTCGTCTCGGCGTTCGTCGCTGCGCTCTTGAATCCCTTCGTACGCTTGCTCGCCCACCGCGGCATCAACCGGGTCCTTGCGATCTTCATCGTCTATGGAGTACTCGTCGTCCTCGCGGCGGGGCTCGGATTCATCGTGTTCCACCCGGTGGTCTCCTCAGCGACGCGCTTCGCGAGAGACCTTCCGACCCTCGTGCGCCAGGCCCAACAGGGAACGGGCCAAGTGGGGCACCTCGTGCGGCGCTTGCATCTGTTGAGCTACGTCCAGTCACACTCACCGCAGCTGCAAAGCGCCATCACCCGATTGGGCAAGCCGGCGTTCGCGATCGGCAAGACCGTCGTCTCGGGCGTCGCGAGCATCGTCACCATCGCGTTCTTGTCGCTGTTCATGCTGCTCGAAGTTCCGAAGATCGTCGACGGCGGCCTGCGCATGGTGCGTCCCGAGCGTGCGCAGCTCTTCCGACGGATCATCGACGCGATCTCAAACCAGGTCACGGGTTTCATGCTCGGTGATTTTTCGACGTCGATCATCGCCGGTGTCGTCGTGTTCTTCTCCTTGAGAATTACCGGGGTGCCCTTTGCGACCGTGCTCGCCGTTTGGGTCGGTTTGGTTGATTTCTTGCCCTTGGTCGGCGGGCTCTTGGCCGGAGTGCCGACGGTCGGGGTCGCGTTCTTGCATTCGGTGACCGCTGGTCTCATCGTGATCGTCGTCTTCCTCGTCTACCAACAGCTCGAGAACCACGTCCTTTATCCGATGATCGTGAGCCGGACGGTGCGCTTGAACCCGCTGTGGGTGCTGCTTGCCGTGCTCATAGGAGTCGAGATCGGAGCGATCATCGGTTCCACCTTTGGTGCGATCTGCGGGGCGATTCTCGCTGTGCCTGCGGCCGGTTCGATCCAAGTTGGGGGGCGAGAGTACCTGCGCGCGCACCCCGACGGCCCGTCCTGGATGGGGACCAAGCACTAAGAGGAGCGGCCTTTTGCGCCTTGTCGGTGCATCTGTCGGGTCTTTGCGCGAAACGCCCATATGGCCGAGCCGGTAGGGTGTGGCGCCATGCGAGTCCTCGTCGTGCTCCCGACGTACAACGAGAGCGCGACGATCGAGGCAATCCTGCGCCGGGTGCGCGTTGCACTTTCCCATGCCGAGATCCTCGTCGTTGACGACTCCTCGCCCGATGGGACCGCGCTCATCGCGGAGAAGATCGGCGCCGAGCTCGGTAACGTGTCCGTCTTGGTCCGGCCCGAAAAGAACGGGCTCGGGCCCGCCTACCGGGCGGGCTTTTGCTGGGGTCTCGAGCGTGGTTTCGACGCGTTCGTCGAGATGGACTCGGATTTTTCACACGATCCCGACGCCCTTTGCAGCCTCGTCGCACCGCTTTCAGACGGCTATGAGGTGTCGATCGGATCCCGGTACGTGCCGGGGGGCAAGATCCCGAACTGGCGTTTCTCGCGCCGGTTCTTGTCTCGCGCGGGCAATCTCTACGCGAAGGCACTGTTGTCGTTGGGGGTCGAGGACTCAACGGCAGGCTTTCGCGCCTATCGGGCGAGCGTGCTTCGCCGCATCGACCTCGACAAGGTCCGCGCCGATGGCTACGGCTTTCAGATCGAGATGACGTATTTGGCAAAGCGCGCCGGCGCGGCGATCACCGAGGTGCCGATCTCCTTCGTGGACCGCGTCGAGGGAACCTCGAAGATGTCCCTCCACACCGTTATCGAGGCACTCGTGCTCGTCACGTTGTGGGGCCTCGAACGCCCCTTTGGTCTCTCACACGGCGCGCGTTCGCGCCACGACGTCAACTCCTAGCAAAAGAGGAGATCTTTCGGCCGCGATCTAGGGGCGCACCGCGGTCGCGAGGAACGCTTGGAACTTGAGCTGTGTCTCGACGAGCTCGGAGTAAGGGTCTGAGTCGCGCACGATGCCAACCCCAGCGAGCAGTCGGGCATTGTTGTTGTGGACCATCGCCGAGCGAATGCCGATCCACCACTCACCGTCACCGGCCGCGTCGACCCAGCCGATCGGGCCGGCGAAACGGTCGCGCGAAACCGTCTCGAAGGCTGCGAGGTACTCAAGGGCAGCCTTTCGGGGCACACCGCCGACTGCGGGCGTGGGATGGAGCGCCGCGACGATCTCGAGCACGCTTGGTCCAAGACCGTCTTCGTCGCGGCCTTCTGGCAAGGTCGCGACGATGCGCGTCGCGAGGTGCGTGACGTTGCGCAACTCCAAGAGGTGCGGCTCGTTGGGTACGTCGACTTTGGGCGTGAAGCGTGCGAGCTCTCGGGCGATGTCGTCGACGACGAAGCGGTGCTCGGCGCGGTCCTTCTTTGAGGACAAAAGACCAGCCGCGTGGATCGCGTCGTCCGCGGGATCTCCGCTACGCGGAATCGTCCCTGCGAGTGGCTGAGTCGTGATGATCGGGCCGTGCTTTTTGCACAAGAGCTCCGGGCTCGCGCCGAAGAATCCGTCAATGGCAAAGGACGCGCACGAAGGGTGGAGCACACGCATGCGCTCGAGGAGGTCTCTTTGGGCAAACGGGCGGTTCGCTCGGACGAGAACCTCACGCGCCAAGACGACCTTGTCGAAGGCACCCGAACGGATCGCCGCGATCGCGTCGGCGACGCGGGACAGAAACTCCTCGTGTCCCCCTATGGACTCGAGGGTGAAGCGATCAGGCCGAAGAGCATCGTCTCCTTTGTCGCCCTCGGGTTCTGCCGACTCGACACGGAGGGCCTCGAAGATCGCGTCGAGCTCAGATGTTGGTGCGACGGCGACGGCGGTCGCAGCGTTCGGCGTGCTCTCATGAACGGCGAGGGTCGGAATGACAAGGCGCGAAGGCGCGTGGTTGTCAAAGGGGAGTGCCGCGATGGCGACGGGACAGACCGGGGCGGGTGTCGATGAGGAAAGAGCGACGGGAGCGATGTGAGAAAGGAGCCTGAACGCGTCCTTGGACGCGCCGGGCGCGCCGAGCCCGCGAGGACATTCGATCGTCGCGGCGATACCCGTACTAAGGAGCGTCGCGCCGTCGCGAGCGATGACGCGTCCCGCGCGAAATGCCTTTCGATGCAGAAAGGCGAGTGCCGAAGGCTCGATCGCCTCGGCCTTCCACGCGAGGGCGCCGGGGTCGATCGGCGCAACTGTCGAAGGACCTCTTAGAAAGACGTCGTTCATCGCGCGGCTCATGCATCCACGCTCGGTGGGTCCTTCGCGACTCCTCGCGCGCCCGTTGTCGGTGTCGTCGCGCGTGTGGCGAGTATGACCTGAACGATGCCTCCGCTCAAGGGCTTGTTCTCGATGCTCTTGAATCCAGCCCCGCGCAAGAGCTCCTCGAATCTCTTTACGTCCGGCAGATAGGCAACGGACCGTGGCAGATACCGGTACGCGCTCTTGTCGGAGACCAATGCGCCAAGACGTGGGACCACAGCGGTGAACCAGATGCCATGTCCGAGGCGAAGGAGGTGGGATCTCGGGGTGTCGACTTCGAGCAGCGCGACACGACCCCCCGGGCGAAGGATGCGTGCGATCTCGCCAAATGCCGCCTCCAGATCGGAGAAGTTCCTCACGGCGAAGCCTGAGACCACCCCGTCGACAGAGCCCGAGGCAACCGGGAGCATGCTCACATCGGCTTGCATGACGGCATCGCGCGCATTGGGTGACGCGCGCAGCATTGCGATGGAAAGATCAACGCCGACGGAGCGGATGTTCGCGCGGTGAAGGGCTCTCATGAGCTCGCCGGTCCCACACCCGATGTCCGCGACGACCGTATGGGCCTTGAGACCCAAGAGCTTGATCGTCCTTCTTCGCCATCGCGCGTCCAAGCCGAAGGTCATAAGTCGATTCATGAGCGCGTAGCGCTCGGCAATGACGTCGAACATCGCGCGGACTTGGGCGGTCTTTGCGGATCCGACGGGAAGGCTTTCCACTGGTGTCGTCACGAGGTGAGGACGCATGCGCCGCGAGGAGACACGGTGCCTTCGAATCAGCGGAAGAAGGTCTTGAAATAGCTGCGGCTGTGCGGGTGCAACAGAAGTCCCACCAAGGCGAGTTGGAAGACAAGGTCGAGCAATCCGCCACCGAGGAACCCGCCAAGGAGCGTGAGGAAGAGCGCGGGGACGGCCACGCAAAGCGCGAGGACGTATCCCCAACGCCGTTCGTTTGCGATGCCATAGGCACCCGCGAACTCGCCCACCACGATCAAGAGCGTGAGGTGCGCGCCAAGCCCGCGCGACAAAAGCCCAATCAACAGTCCGAGCGCGCTGTTCCAGTACAAGAGAACGACGGCGATCTGCAGGGTCTGGGGCACGTTCCTTGGGAACCAATGGTGTTCTGCGACCGTGCCGTTCGCCATGGGCCCAGTCTGCCAGGTCGAATCGAACGACACAGCACACACGACGAACAGTCGGACATAGTCGTGGCGCTCTTTGGAGGTCTCTAGGCGAAGCCGCGTGCAACGTCATGGACGCGATCGCGCGTCCTTCGAAAAAAAGCGCCCCCGTTTCTTTCCTTGCCATTTCTCGAGCGGTGCCAAAGAAGCGACAGGGAATTGTCGAGACCTAGATCTCCTCGTAGAACTCCACTCGCGGAGGAGCGGCGATGCCGGCTCTTTCCATGATCGATTGGAGCTCCGGGTTGGCCATGAAAGCCTGCGCTTCGGCCATCGTCGCGAAGCGGTGGAGGACCAAGACGTTGTTCGGGTCGTCCTTCTTTCGGTAGACGCTCTCCTCGGTGACGCCGCTGCTCGCCTGGTGCGAACGCGCCTTGTCGTACTCCTTTCGCCATACGTCGTAGTCCTTCACCCGATGCAGCACGACCAAAAGGGCCATCGAGACCACCTCTTTCCCTTGGCTCGGCCAACACTAGAGGTCACAGGCGATGGTGCATCGGGCTCGTCAACTCTCACCTTTTACAGCGAAGGACGCCTTGGGGGCCAAAGACGTACTGGTGCGACGCGTGTCGTCCTCGGAGATACGACGTGGGCGCAGGAGGCGTGCAGGTACCATCCGAAGACGACAGACTGGTGGCGTCGATAATGGGGGAGGGCGATGTCGCGTCGGCGCAGTCTCACGAGTCAGCTCTATGCATTGGCGCGTTCTAGCAACAACCTGCGTTCCGCGTCGCGTGGTCCCGGTGCCTACGCGATGCGTTTGGTGCGGAGAAAGGCCTACGGAAAGTCGATGGGTGCGACCCGATCGATCCTCAAGTCCTTCGGGCTGAGCAAGTAGGTCATGAGGTGGGCTTCATCTGGCGAAAGCTACGCGCCTACCTCAGGCAACGCCGGGAGCGACGCGACAGAGCGCGCATGCGCTGAGCACAACGTCGGGCGGTCCTTCTCGCTTCGGAGATCATCACGTCCTTGAGGTGGAGAAAACCTCGTTGCTCGGTCGGACGAACCTCTAGTTGGTAGCTTGCAGTTGATGAGGGTTCGAGGCGCCCGACCCGTGGAAAGCCTGCCGCTTTTGATCCAAGGCGGGATGGGAGTCGCCGTATCGAGGTGGCCGCTTGCTCGCGCCGTTGCTCGTCTTGGTCAGCTCGGCGTCGTCTCGGGGACGGCCCTTGAGACGGTCCACGCGAGAAGGCTCGGCGACGGCGACCCGGGCGGGGAACTGCGTGGGGCGTATGCGATGTTCCCCGAGCCCTCTTTGGTCAAGCGCGTCCTCGATCGGTGGTTCTCGAAGAATGGACGGGCCCCGAGCGAGGCCTACTCGGCCGTGCCGATGTTTCGCCTCGAGTCCCCGCGGGCGCTTCGCGAGCTCACCGTCCTTTCGAACTTCGCCGAGGTCACACTCGCAAAGCAGGGACATGACGGATTGATCGGCATCAACTATCTCGAAAAGATCCAGATTCCGACGCCCGATGCCCTCTACGGCGCAATGCTCGCCGGCGTCGACTACGTGTGCATGGGGGCCGGAATCCCTTCGGACGTGCCGCGGCTCATGGAAGAACTCGCGAGGGGCAAAGAGGTCGTCTACCGCGTCGCGGTGGCGGGTGCGCGACCGCACGAATTCCACGGTGTTCACTTTGACCCCGCCGACGTCGTCTTGCGCCCGAAGAGGCTTCATCGACCGCGTTTTTTGGCCATCGTCTCGTCGAACACCTTGGCGTCTTTCCTCGCGAAAGACGATGCGACGCGTCCGGACGGCTTTGTCGTCGAGTACCACTGCGCTGGCGGCCACAACGCGCCGCCGCGTGGTCCTGTCATGTTCGATGAGCGTGGTGAGCCGGTCTATGGCCCGCGCGACGAGGTGGACCTCGCACAGATCGGCGCGCTCGGGTTGCCGTTTTGGGTCGCGGGGGGTGTCGCGTCACCTGAGCATCTCAAAGAGGCCCGCGCCGCGGGGGCGGTTGGGATCCAAGTCGGCACGGCGTTCGCTTTTTGCGAGGAGTCAGGCATCGCCCCGAAGCTTCGGGCCAAGGTCATCGCAGCGGCGCGCGCGCACACGGCGAGGGTCGCGACGAACCCGCGTGCCTCCTCGAGCGGCTACCCGTTCAAGGTCGTTTCGCTCGAAGGCACGCTCTCTGAGCCCGCGATCTACGCGGGGCGCGAACGGCGATGCGACGTCGGTCTCCTGCGCACGCCCTATGTGCGAAGAGACGGTGGCGTCGGCTATCGCTGCCCGAGCGAGCCCATCGACGCCTACGTGCGCAAAGGCGGCAAGCTCGAGGACACCGTCGGTCGGACGTGTTTGTGCAATGCATTGCTCGCGACCGTCGGGCTCGCGCAGGTGCGCGACTTTGGTCCCGAGCCGCCGATCGTGACGAGTGGCGACGACCTCATGCGCTTGGTCGAGGTCCTTGGCGAAAAGGGCGACTGGACGGCGGCCGACGTCGTTCAGTACCTCTTCTCACCAGCTAGAGCACCGGTCGCGCAACTCCTCGCATCGGGATAGGAAAGAGGCGCACCCAGCTTTTGGGCGAGCTTCCTTCGAAGCGTCCGGTGTCGTGTGACGAGTGCTCGATGGAGGAGTCAGCGCGAGCCGGGGCTCGGGAGAGCCGTCGTTCTTGCCCCAGCGAGCTGGCCACATGCGGCGTCGATCGAAGACCCGCGGGTGCGTCGGACCGTCACGTTCACCCCGAGTGACAAGAGCGCGTCTCGAAAGACTTGGACGCGTGCCGGAGGCGAACCACGAAGACCGAGGGCTAATCCTCCTCTCGTCGGGTTCAAGGGGATGAGGTTGACGTGGGCACGCAGCGTGCGGGCGATCGACGCGAGTTCGGCCGCGTCCTTCGTTCCGTCGTTGACGTCTGCGATGAGTGCCCACTCGAGGGAGATGCGCCGGTTCGTGGCCGCGAGGTACTCCTCGCATGCGGAGATGACGTCGGAAAGGCCGTAGCGACGCCCCAAGGGGACCAAGGTGTTGCGGAGCGTGTCGTTTCCGGCGTGCAGGGACAAAGCGAGGTTCACCTGCAAGGACTGTTGCGCTATCCGGCGAATGCCCGGGACGACGCCAACCGTCGAGACGGTGACGTGGCGAGCGGCAAGGTTCATGTCGCAGACGATGCGCTCGATCGATCCCCAAACGTTGTCGAAATTGGCGAGCGGCTCGCCCATCCCCATGAACACGACGTGGTCCATTCGCCGGTTCGCCGCGCGTGCCGCACGGCCCCCGTGGATGGCCTGTTCGACGATCTCGCCAATCGAAAGCTGCCGGGTGTAACCCATCTGCCCCGTCGCACAGAACGTGCACCCCATCGCGCATCCGACTTGGGATGAAATACACAACGTGGAACGACGCGGGTTTTGCATGAGGACGGTTTCGATGTTCGCACCGTCATGAAGAGCAAAGAGCCATTTCGTCGTCGTGCCGCGATCTGAAATCGACTCGTGCGCGACGCGCAACGCCTTCGCGAAGGGTTGCATCGTCTCCAAGCGATCACGAAGTGCGAGAGGGAGTTCGCTGCATTCGCTCGGCAAGGCGAGCTTTCGGTAAAGGCCGTCCCAAAGCTGCCTCGCGCGGAAGTCCGGCTCGTCTTTGATCAGTGCGGCGAGTTGTTCGCGCGATAAGTCATAACGACTCACGACGTCGCCGCGATATCCCCGACGTAGGCCCGGTCCGCGTGATTGAGCGTGAAGGAAAGTGCGCGGTAAAGCGAAAGAGCGGGGGCGTTGTCCGCGTCGACGTAGAGCATCACCTCAGGGATGTGTCGATCCGAGAGGTATGAGAGGCCGGCGATAAGGGTCGCTCGACCGAGCCCGTGTCCACTAAGTCTTGGGTCGACGCCGATGACGTAGATCTCACCGAGCGGTGGCTCGTCGTCGTGGATCTTTGTCCAGCAAAACGAGGCGAGATTGCCGTCTACTTCGTGGAGGAGGAACCCGCTTGGGCAAAACCAAGGCTGCGCCATGCGATCCCGCAAGGTCTCGAGCGTCCACGCGCCTTGTTCGGGATGGTCTTGAAACGCCGCATTGTTGAGCGAGAGCCACGCGTCTTCGTCCTTTCCGACGTCAAATGCGCGCACGTCGAGGTGCGCGTTCTTCGTCACTTGTTCTTCCAAGGGGAGCAGGCGACGCATCTGGTAGAGGTCGCGTCCTTTGATAAGACCGAGGGACGAAGCGACGCGGTCATTCGTCTCGGTCGGTTTCGGCACCCAGAGATGCACGTGCCCACCGCCGGATCGGGCGATCTCATCGAGAGCGACGCGCAGGAGCTCGGCTTCGATCGGCTCGTCGAGGTCCCTGAATGACGGATGCACGACGCATTCGACCCCCCAGCTCGTCGGGCCGTGACTGAGCTGTGCGTAGCCGATGACGCGCTCATGTCCAGGCTCTCGGGCGAGGAAACCCGCGAAGCCCGAGCGGCCTCCTTGGACGAGGTCGAGCCACTTGTGCTCACCGAGGGGAGCGTGACCATCGAAGGTCTCGGCCGCGCGGAGCAGTGTCGCGATCGCAGCGATGTCCTCTTCAGGCATGCGGCGGCGAACGTCGACGTGGTGCATGGAATGAAGATAGTGCCGAAGCAAGATGCGCCATTCGCCAAACGAGCGGGCTTGATCGCTAGCCTCGGCAAGCGATGCCTCTTAGAAGCGACCTCGCTGGGCGCGTGAGCGTCATTTCCTCCCGCTTGGAGGAGGCCTACCCCGGCAGCGCGAGCGCGCTGTGTGCGCTTCATCACGCGAACCCCTATGAGTTGCTCGTGGCCACAATCCTTTCTGCGCAGTGCACCGACGAACGGGTCAACCTTGTCCTTCCCGCGCTGTTCGCGCGCTATCCGGGTCCAGCTGATCTCGCGGCGGCAGAGGAAAGTGAGCTCGAGGAGCTGATCCGCTCGACGGGGTTCTTCAGGTCCAAGGCCCGCAACCTCACGGGCATGGCACAAGGCCTCATGGAGCGCTTCGACGGTGTTGTGCCCCGTCGTCGTGAAGAGCTCGTGAGCCTCCCGGGCGTCGGGAGGAAGACCGCGAACGTCGTTTTGTCCGTGGCTTACGGCGCACCGGGCCTTCCGGTCGACACCCACGTGCTTCGCTTAAGCAAGCTCTTGGGGCTGACCACGTCGGGTGATCCTGTCAAGGCGGAGGCGGATTTGTGCGCGCTGTTGGAGGAAAAGGAATGGGGGGTGTTCAGCATCCGCCTCATCCTTCACGGAAGAAGCGTCTGCATCGCACGAAGGCCGCGTTGTGACGCGTGCGTCCTCGCCGATGTCTGCCCCTCGGCTTTTTTGGGCGCGCCTCGTGGACCGTTGCGCGCGAAGAAGGTCGCGACGCCTTCTTCCTAGCGCTTCGGGCTCAAGAGCCGTTCGACACGGCGCAGGGCTCCGGTCAGCGCGCGCTCGATGCCGAAGAGCTCTTTCGCCTCGTCGTCGTGTCGCTCTCTTGCAGCGGTTTCCCCCATGGAGGCGATTCGGCGCGTCAAATGGTCCAAGAGGCTCGATATCGAGGCGAGTTCTGAACGATCAGCTGGCATCGGCTCCATCCTTGCCCATTGGGCCCAAACGTTGACGACATCGCTTGGCTAACCTGCGGCGCATGCTCAAGCGACTGGATCTGCGCAATCGGCCGATTGACGCAACGCTCCGTCTGCCGCGCCCAGATCTCGACGCGACCGGGCCCATTGAAGATGTCCGCGCCATCCTTTCTGAAGTGAAGCTGCACGGTGATGAGGCGCTGCGATCTCTCACGCTGCGTTTTGACGGAGTCTTCCTCGACGAGCTTCGCGTGCCCCAGGAGACGATCAGGGAAAGCTTGGAGAACTGTCCGCCTCGTCTCATCGAGGCGCTCGCCGAGGCCCGGGACGCCATCGCGGCGTTCCACCGGCACAAAGCGGAGCCGCTCGCGACCTACGAGCGCGGAGGGATCGTTGTGCAGCAGTTGATCCTCCCCGTCGATCGCGCCGGTGTGTACGCGCCAGGAGGACGCGCGAAGTATCCCTCGAGCGTGCTCATGACCGCCGTGCCGGCCCGCGTCGCAGGTGTGTCGGCGGTCGTGTGCTGCGCGCCCCCCGGACGCGACGGCGAGATCCCAAAAGAGCTTCTCGCGGCGTGTGCGCTCGCCGAAGTCGACGAGGTCTACCGAGTAGGCGGAGCCCAAGCGATCGCGGCAATGGCCTATGGGACCGAATCGATCCGAGGCGTCGATGTCATCGTGGGGCCCGGGAGCAAGTGGGTGTCCCTCGCCCTTCGTGAGGTGCGCGGGGTCGTCGGGGTGAGCGCGGCCTTCGCTGGACCCTCGGAGGTTGTCGTCATCGCCGACGAGAAGACGCCGGTTTCCTGGGCGGCTATCGACGTCATCGTGCAGGCCGAGCACGGACCCGACGGGCTCGCGTGGCTCATCACGTGGTCAGAGCAGGCGGCCGACGCGATATCGCAGGAGATCGAGAGGCTCGTCGCGGCTTCGCCCCGGAGGAAAGAGACCGAGGATGCCCTCGAAAAGGGGGGCTACGCGGTCTTGGTCGACGGGCCGAGCCAAGCCCTCGCCGTGTCGAACGCCATCGCACCAGAGCACCTCGAGATCCTCACCGATGACGCGCACGGCCTCCTTGGGCTCGTCCGTCACGCGGGCGCGGTGTTCTTGGGGCCGTACTCGAGCGCTGCGGTCGGGGACTACTTGGCCGGCCCGAGCCACGTCCTTCCGACTTTTGCCACGGCGCGCTTTTCGAGCGTGCTCGGGGTCGAGGATTTCTGCCGCCGTGTGCACGCGATAGAGGTGAAAGAGCGCGGCATCGCCCGCGTCGCGGCAGACGTCGCAGAGATCGCTCGTGCAGAGGGCCTTCCGGCACACGCAGAATCGGTGCTCTGGCGCGTCGGGGAAGAAACCTGGGGCGCACGGTGACCCCCGATCGGACAAAGAAGGAGAGCCCGCGCGTCATCTCGCCGCGCGAAGACGTCGCATTGATCGAGGGCTACTACTCGCCCCAGCTCGATGTCGACGTGCGCTTGAACACGAACGAGGCGCCCGAACCGCCGCCGCCGGGTTTCCTCAAAGCAGTCGAAGAGGAATTTGAGGCGATCGCGCTGAACAGGTACCCGGATCGAGGCGCGCACGAGCTTCGCGAGGCGATCGCGGCCTTTCATGGCGTCGATGCCTCACAGGTGTATTGCGCGAACGGTTCGAACGAGGTCCTGCAGTCGATCTTGCTCGCCTACGGCGGGTCCGGGCGCGTCGCGGTGACGTTCGAGCCCACCTACGCCATGCACGCGCACATCGCGCGCGTCACGGGCACGACGGTCATCTCCGGTGAGCGCGACGAGAAATTCGCCATCGACAAGGAAGAATTCGAGCGGGTCCTAAAGGCCGCAAGTGGCTTTGGCGAGGAGAACCCCGCGGTGAGCTTCATCTGCTCGCCGAACAACCCGACGGGTCAAATCGAAGCCAAAGCGATCATCTCTTTCGTGCTCGAGCGCGCGCCGGGCCTCGTCGTCGTCGACGAGGCCTACGGACAGTTCGCCCCGCGCTCCGCGCTCGAGGATTTCGCGGGTTCTCCCAACCTCGTCGTCGTGCGGACGTTCTCGAAGACCTGGTCCCTCGCGGCGCTGCGCCTCGGTTATGCGATAACGACACCGAAGATCGTGGGCTGCCTCGAGGCCGTCACGCTTCCTTATCACCTCGATGCACTCAAGCAGGCGGCCGGGCGCGTCGCCCTGCGCTACGACGCGCCGATGCGCGGACGCGTTTCCCGGCTCGTCGAAGAGCGCGGACACGTCACCGCCGAGCTCTTGGACCTAGGCGTTTCGGTCTGCCCGTCGGACGCGAACTTCGTCCTCATTCGGCCAAATGCCAAGAAGACCGCCCGTGAGATCTGGGAGGCGCTGCTCGAGCGGTCCGTTCTCGTGCGAGACGTCTCATCCTGGCCGCGTCTGTCGGGGTACTTGAGGGTGACGATCGGCACGCGAGAGGAGAACGAGGCGTTCCTCCGCGCGCTTCGCGAGGTGCTTTTGACCTGAGCATGACCTTTCATCGGCCGTCGCAACGAGCTTTGTCGAGTCGGCGCTAAAGACGTGAAAAGCTACGAGGCATGCCACGATTGGACGACAAAGACACAAGAGGCGAGAAGCCATCGCCTCGTCCCGAGAGGATCGGCGTCTGTCACCGCGTGACGAACGAGAGCGACGTCTACGTCAGTGTCGACCTCGACGGAACCGGGAGCACGCAGGTCGCGACGGGCTTGCCCTTTTTCGACCACATGCTCGGCCAGCTCGGACGCCACAGCGGCTTTGACCTTTCTGTCGCGACGAAGGGCGACTTGGAGGTGGATGCTCACCACAGCGTCGAAGACACCGGAATCGCCCTTGGCGAGGCGTTCGCGCACGCGCTCGGAGACAAGATCGGTGTGCGCCGGTTCGCGTCGTCGTCTATCCCCCTCGATGAGACCCTCGTGAACGTGGCGCTCGATCTGTCGGGGCGCGCGTACCTGCGCTATGAGATCGAGTTCTCCCCGGACACTGCGCCCTTGGGGGATCCGCCCTTTGAGCCCCAGTTGGCCGAGGAGTTCTGGCGAGCGTTCGTTTCCTCCTCGGACCTCACCTGTCACCTCTCCCTTGCCTATGGCAAGAACACCCACCACATCCTCGAGGCCTCCTTCAAGGCGGTCGCGCGGGCACTGCGCGACGCCGTCCGCGTCGAAGGAACCGAGCTCCCTTCCACCAAAGGCGTCCTGTAGATCGTCGTGATCGCCGTCTTGGATTACGGGATAGGAAACCTCCGCTCGGCGCAAAAGGCGCTCTGTCACGTCGGTGGCGATGCGCGCCTCATCGACCGTCCGTCTGGCGCGAAAGGAGCGAGCGGGGTCGTCCTCCCCGGTGTCGGCGCGTTCGGCGCGTGCGCGGACGCGCTTTCAAAGAGCGGTCTCGATGTCACAGCGCGACAAGCGATCGATGATGGTGTGCCCTTCTTGGGCCTGTGCGTCGGGTTCCAGCTGCTCTTTGAGGCTTCGGAGGAATCACCGGGCGTCAAGGGATTGGGCGTGTTTTCAGGAACGATCCGCAAACTGAGCGAGGAGGTGAAGCTCCCCCAGATGCAGTGGAACGTCGTCCAGCGCGCGAAGGGGCGATCGCCCGCGATGTTCGCGGGAATGCCCGAAGCGCCCTGGTTCTACTTCGTCCATTCCTTCGCGCCAATGCCTCGAGAGACCGAACAAGACGTCATCGCGGCGACGTGTGACTATGGAGGTCCCTTCGTCGCGGCCATCGAGCGGGGGAGCTGTTGGGGTACGCAGTTTCACCCCGAGAAGTCCGGGTCCTTTGGACTCAAGCTCCTTTCATCTTTCGTCGAGATGTCAGAAGAACGCGTCGGGCGATCGCGCACAACGCGCGTCGAGCCCAAGGCCTAGGACGCCGAAGGTGCGGTGCATCCCTGCCATTGATCTTCGCGGTGGCAAGTGCGTGCGGCTGTACCAAGGGGACTTCGCCAAAGAGACGATCTACGGCGATCCCGTGGAACTGGCGCTGAGCTATTGCGCAACAGGTGCTACGGCGTTGCACATCGTTGATCTCGACGCCGCGCGGACGGGTTTTGCGACGAACCGCGAGCTCATCAAGACGATCATCGCGAAATGCCCTGTCGACGTCGAAGTCGGTGGTGGGATACGAACGTCGCTCGACGCGGAGAGCCTTTTGCGCCAAGGCGCAGCGCGTGTCGTGATCGGCACGGCCGGCATCGAGAACCCGGGTCTTGCGAACAAGCTCGCCTACGCACACCCCGGCCAGATCGCGATCGGGCTCGACCACAAGAGGATCACCGACAAAGGACAGATCCGCCGCGAGGTGGCGCTTCGAGGCTGGGTACAAGGAAGTGGCATCGAATTCGCCGACGCGCTGGCGATGTTCTCCGAGGCTCCCTTTGGAGCGGTCATCGTCACGGACATCGATCGCGACGGGACGCTTCGGGGCCCCGACCTCGTCGGCTTGCGATTCGCGTTGGAACACTGTGAGAACCCCGTTATTGCCTCGGGTGGGATCGCAAAGCCGAGCGACCTAGAAGCACTTTCGGAGGTCGAGGCAAAGGGCAAGAAGCTCCTCGGTGCCATTGTCGGGAAGGCGCTGCTTTCGGGCGCGATGACCTTAAAAGAGGCGCTCGCGGCATGCGCACGGTGAGGATCGTGCCGTGCCTCGACGTCGACGAGGGCCGCGTCGTGAAAGGCGTGCAGTTCGTTGAGCTACGCGACGCCGGTGATCCCGTCGAGCTCGCACGCCACTACGACCAGACGGGGGCGGACGAGCTCGTGTTCTTGGACATCACCGCGTCGAGCGACGAGCGCGAGACGATGGTCGAGGTCGTGCGCCGCACCGCGGACGTCGTGTTCATCCCCTTGACCGTCGGTGGCGGGGTGCGCAGCCTCGATGATGCGAGGGCGCTCTTGCGCGCGGGCGCGGACAAAGTCGCGGTGAACTCAGCAGCGATCGCACGGCCCGCGCTCGTGCACGAGATCGCCGATGTCTTTGGGAACCAGTGCGTCGTCGTCGCGATCGATGTCCGGCGTATTGACCCAATGAGCAAGGAGAGCGCCTTCGAGGTCTACAGCCATGGCGGGCGAAGGAGAACAGGCATGGACGCGCTCGCGTGGGCCGGAAGAGTCGAAGCGCTCGGCGCGGGAGAGCTCCTCGTCACCTCGATGGATCGCGACGGCTCAAAGGAGGGATACGACCTCGGGCTCATAAGAGACATGTGCGCGAGGGTGAACATCCCCATCGTTGCCTCCGGTGGGGTCGGGAGCCTCGAGGATCTCCTTGAGGGCGCGCGAGCCGGCGCGGATGCACTGCTCGCGGCGTCGATCTTCCACTACGGCCGCTACAGCATCGCGGAGGCAAAGGCGTACTTGGCCGCGCACGACGTTTTGGTCCGCCCGCTGGCCCTTTGAGTATGGAGCGCGCTACGCACGGAGCAAGCCCCGAGGCACTACCGTCATCTTCATGGCAAAAGACGCCGCGAGCGCCCATGAGATGCACCTTGACGCGAAGCGGTCGATCGCCATGCTCGCGGATCGGGTTCTCGTGCAGGTCCCCCAGGCAGAAGGCGAGCGCAGGTCGCGGGCGGGCATTTTGATCCCGGCGACAGCGGAGGTGGCAAAGCGACTCTCGTGGGCCGAGGTCATCGCGGTCGGGCCGCACGTGCGCACGATCAAGGCCGGCGACGACGTCTTGTTCAACCCAGAGGAATCCTTCGAAGTCGAGGTCCAAGGAGACCGGTACTGCATCTTGCGAGAGCGCGACATCCACGCGGTCGCGACCGACCGCTTGGACAGCGCGACGGGCCTTTACCTATGAACAAAGCGGCCCCCGTCCCGTCGCGCTCGGGCGTGCCGATCACCTACAGCGAAGAAGAACTCGGTGCGATCGAATTCGGGCCGGACGGGCTTATCCCCGCGATCGTCCAAGAGGAGTCAACGAGGGACGTGCTCATGGTCGCCTACATGGACAAAGAGGCGCTGCGGCGCACCCTCGAGAGCGGACGGACGTGGTTCTACTCGAGGTCGCGGCGCGAATACTGGCAAAAGGGAGAGACCTCCGGGAACCGCCAGTGGGTGAGGTCGGTCTCTTTTGACTGTGACGGCGACGCGCTCTTGGTCATCGTCGATCAAGAGGGCCCGGGCGCGTGCCACACGGGCGCGAAGAGCTGTTTTCATCGATCCTTCGGGTCGACCTAGCGCGGCGCAAGGAAATGGCACCGACGACTTTTGAGCGCTTCTGTTCCTACGCGCGCGACTACACCGTCGTGCCGGTGTGGGAGGAGCTCTTGGCGGACGCCTTGACCCCCGTCGGGGCGTTTCGCACCGTCGTTGGCGACAAGGACGGCTTTTTGTTCGAGTCCGCAGAACACGGCGAACGCTTCAGCCGGTTCTCCTTCCTCGGTCGCGCGCCGATCTCCACGGTTGTCGCCTGGGAGCAATCGATCGCCGTCACTGGCAAAGCCTTGCCAAAGACGGTGCCGCTCGACGCGGGCGTGCTTCGTTTCCTCGAGGCGCTCCTTGTTTCTTATCGCTCGCCGCTCATCGAAGAGCTCCCTCCCCTTCATGGCGGTGTCGTCGGCTACCTCGGCTATGACGTCGTGCGCGAGATCGAAGTCCTCGGGCCCGCGCCAACCGATGACCTCTATCTCCCCGACGCCGTGTTGTCGGTCATCGGGGAGCTCGTCGCGTTCGACCACGTGCAAGGCCACGCGTTCTTGGTCGACAACGTCGTCATCAACAACGATGCGCTGGCGCGCACCGAGGAGTCCTTGCGCGTCGACTATGACAAGGCCCTTCGCCACCTTAAGCGTCTGCGCAAGGACCTAGAGCACCCCCACGCGGAAGCCCTTTCGAGCTTGCCATCCAAAAAGGCGCAACTCGACGCGGCCGCGGTGCGGCGCGTCGTCTCCTCGAGTGCCTATCGCGACGCCGTTCTCGTCGCGAAGGACTACATCAAGGCGGGGGACGCGTTCCAGATCGTGTTGTCCCAGCGTTTCGATCTCACCGTGGACGTCGACCCCTTCGATGTCTATCGCGTGCTTCGCCAGGTGAACCCGAGCCCGTACATGTTCTTCCTGCGCCAAGGCGGGGTGTCCGTCGTCGGTGCGTCGCCCGAGCCGCTCGTGCAGCTTCTCCAGGGCCGCGTCGTGTCGCGCCCGATCGCCGGGACGCGTCCGCGCGGCGCAACCGACGAAGAAGACCGCCACTTCGGGGCGGAGCTCATCGAGCACCCCAAAGAGCGCGCCGAGCACGTCATGTTGGTCGATCTCGCCCGAAACGACGTCGGGCGCGTCGTCTCTTTTGGGACAGAGACCGTCGATGAGCTCATGACCCTCGAGCGCTACAGCCACGTCATGCACCTCACCTCCCAGGTGTCGGGCGAACTGAGGGCGGGCTTGGGGCCGATCGACGTCTTACGGGCGACGATGCCGGCAGGGACGGTCTCTGGTGCGCCGAAGGTGCGGGCGATGGAGATCATCGACGAGCTCGAGGTCACAAAGCGCGGGCCCTACGCGGGGGTCGTCGGCTACATCGATTTCTCGGGGAACCTAGACACGGCGATCGCGATTAGAACCCTCGTTGTCGGACCCGACGGGCGCGCGTCGGTCCAAGCAGGAGCGGGGATCGTCGCGGACAGCGACCCCGAGGAAGAAGACGTCGAGTGCGCGAACAAAGCCGAGGCGATCCTCGCCGCGGTTGCTGGAGCAAAGCGCATCGCGGAGGAGAAGCATTCCGCGAAATCCGACGGGAAATCCTCGCGCCAAAGGCATCGTGACCACCCTTGACCTTCAGGCGACCTACGACGCGGTCCATGTGGGCCTCGTCGGCGTCGTCGTCCCCTGTGATGTCGTGCGCGTCGTCGGTGCGCAGGCGCGCAGCTACCTCGAGGGCCAATGTTCCCAGGACTTGAGCGCGCTGGCACCTGGACAAAGCACACAGACGTTGGTCTTGTCTCCAGAGGGCCGGATCGACGCCTACGGAAGGGTCGTTCTCGTCTCAGAGGACGAACTGCTCTTGGTCGTCGGATCGAGCGAAGGAGCGCCGCTCAAAGAGCGTCTCTTGCGCTTCAAGATACGCGTGAAGGCCGACATCGAGGTGTTGGCGTGGCGACGTGCGATGGTTCGCGGGCCGAGGGCTCACCTCCATGGTGTTATCGAGCCGGGTGGTGTCGTCCTCCCGGTCATGACGGCTTCTTTCCTCGGATTCGACGTCGTGTCAGAGAGCGCTCAGCTACCCAAAGGAGTGCCCGCCGGTGCGATCGCGGCGTTCGAGGTCTGTCGCATCGAAGCGGGAGTGCCCGCGATGGGAAGAGAGCTCACGGCAAAGACCATTCCCGAAGAGGCTGGGATCGTGGGGGACACGGTCAGCTTCACGAAGGGCTGTTTTCCTGGCCAAGAGCTCCTCGCTCGCATCGACGCGCGCGGAAACAACGTGCCGCGACACCTCCGCGGCATCGTTTTCGAGAAGGGCTTCAACGACGTCGCCGTCAAAGCCCATGACACCGTCGTGATCGGAGACAAAGAGGTCGGTGCGATCACGAGCATCGCTTTCTCTCCAAGGGTCGAGTCACGCGTCGCGCTCGGCTACATCCATCGATCGGTTGTTGTGCCAAAAGGCGCCATCGTGCGAAGCGAGGGGGCAGGAGAACTCCCTGTGCGGATCGAAGCACTCCCTTTGATTTCGAACTGACCCTTCGAAGGACGCCTCTTTGCTCCTCGCGACATCCTTCGTTCAGCCTTAGGGCCCCTCGGAATCCGAGCTGTGGGAAAGGGGAACGCGCACGGACATGAGCGTGCCTCCGGTTTGTGTCAAGGGAGACTTGACATCGACCGATCCGCTCATCGCGCCGATGAGCTCGGCGACGATCGCAAGACCGAGGCCGGTTCCCGCGGCGCGAGCGGTCTCTGGGCGCGTGCTGAACAGGCGCTCAAAGACATGGGGCATGTCTGATGGCGCAATTCCCGGCCCGTCGTCCGAAACGCTGATGACGGCCATTCCCTCTTCTCGAATGACCTTCACCGAAACGGCGCTCGTCGCGAACTTGAGCGCGTTTTCCAACAGGTTCGCGACGACCTGGCTGAGGCGGTCCGCGTCACCGACGACGATGAGCGGCGCGTCGGGCAGTTCGACCTCCAAGGAAATGGCGGCGTCGACAAAGGCGTAACGGAGCGCGTCCGTCGCACGGCGCGTCGTCGCGGCTGCGTCGATCTCGGAGAGCTCGAGGGAGAACCGATGCGCATCGATGCGCGCGAGGTCGAGGAGGTCCGCGATGAGGCGCTCGAGGCGGTGGGACTCGGAGACGAGCACCGACGCGGCGTGCGGCAGGTCGGTCGGGATGCCTTCGGAGATCGCTTCCGCGTAACCCCGAATGGAAGTGAGCGGGGTCCGCAGGTCATGGGAGACCGAGAGGAGGAACTGGCGCTCGAGGCGTTGTGAACGCTCGAGGCTCTCGGCCATCTCATTGAGCGAAGAGCCGAGCTGCACGAGCTCTGGGTAGGCAAGGCCGGAGATCGCGACCCGGGCGGAAAGATCCCCGCTTGCGATCAGGCCAGCGGCCTTTGATGCCGCGACAACGTGTTGGGAGATTCGCCTCGTGATGATTCCCGTCAACACGACGCACATGAGCAGGGAAATCCCACCGGCCAACAAGAAGTACCAGATCGAGTCGTCAGAGAAGCTGACCGGCGCTTCGAGACCGATCGCCGTTACGGACAAGCCCGCGGTGTAGACGATCGGAGCAGCGGCAAAGGCGATGCGGTTGTCGACGAGGGAGATCGCTTTCCCCGACGCGAGCGCCTTGCCGTTGATCGCGCTCGCAGCGATCCCCGGAGGCGGGGACCCGAGCAGCTTGCCGTTCGCGGTGACGCTGATGATGACCGCGGGTTGGTTGATTCCAGCGATCCTCAAGATGAGAGGCAGCTCCTTTGGGAGCTGCGACTCGCTCGCGGCCTGTTTGGCCTCATCCGCGAGGACCCTTGTCTGGCGCAAGACGGTCGCGCGCGCGGATTCTGCAGAGGCGTGGCGGACGAGGAAGAACCCGACGGTCCCAGCGAGCGCGAGCGCGACCGCGAGCACGGCGACAAAAGCAATCGTGATGCGAAGCCTCATCGGTCAGGACTTGATCTGTCGGCGGACAGCGCTTGGCAAGGGCTTCAGCCACATCGATAACCAACACCCCAGATCGTAGAGAGCGGGAGGGCGTCGCCGAGCTTCCTTCGCAACTGGCGCACGTGGACGTCAACCGTGCGCTCGTCTCCGATCCAGCCGATTCCCCAAACCGCATCGAGGAGCTGGCGTCGCGAGAAGACGATCCCGGTGTTCTCGGCGAAGTGAGCGAGGAGGTCGAACTCCCGGGCGGTGAGCGCGACGGGCTCGTCGTGTACGGCGACGTCGCGTCGTTGCATATCGATGAGTACCTCGCCGACGACGATGGGCTTGTCGGTCGTTCGCTTTGCACCGTCGACTCTTCGCAGGATGGCCCGAATGCGCGCAACGAGCTCTCTGGGCGAGAACGGCTTCGTGATGTAGTCATCCGCGCCGAGCTCGAGACCAAGGATGCGATCGACCTCGTCTTCTCGCGCGGTCACGAAGACAATCGGCAGGTTGCTCGTCCGCCTGATCTCGCGGCACGCTTCGATTCCATCGAGGGAGCCCGGAAGCGCAATGTCCATGAGCACGAGGTTCGGCTGTTCTTGTGCGATGAGCTCAAGGCCCCGCGTCGCATTTTGTGCGAGCAACACCCGAAAACCCGCATTCCTCAGGTATAAGTCGATGAGATCTGCGATGTGGGTGTCGTCTTCGACGACGACGACGGTTCCGTGCCCGTTCGGGGCCCCGCTGCGCCCACTCGCCGGCTGGTTCATTGCATAAGCGTCGCGCGCGAAGAACCAAGAGGTGGCGGTTTCAAGAACGCAGGGAGCATTTGTGCCGCTGTGCGGCCACGATCGCTTCGAATCGGGCCAGTAGGCTTTCGACGTGGCCTCCTACCTCGATGCGATCGTGGCCGCTCACCGCGCCTTCGCGGCAAATGACGAGAGAGACCTTGAGGAGCTCGCGCGACAAGCAGCAATTGCTCCCGAGCCGAGGCCTTTTCTTCAAGCTCTCCTCGACAAGGGACACGCCGATGGATCGGTCGCGGTCATCGCCGAGATCAAACGGCGTTCGCCGATGACGGGCGATCTTGCACCAAAGCTCGATCCGGCGGATCTCGCGCGCAAGTATGCCGGTGGGGGAGCGACGTGTCTGTCCGTGCTCACCGACGGGCCGCACTTTGGAGGGAGCGCGTCTGACCTTATGTCGGCTCGTAACGCGGTCACACTCCCCGTGCTTCGCAAGGACTTCACCGTTGCTCTGCGCGATCTCTTTGACGCGCGAGTGATGGGCGCCGACGCGGTGCTTCTCATTGTGGCGATCCTTAGCGACGAGGAGCTTGTCGCCTTCGGCGCGCTCGCGGACGAGCTCGGGCTGAGCGCGCTCATCGAGGTCCATGATGAAGCCGAGCTCGAGCGCGCGTGTTCGATCGGTGCAAAACTCATCGGGGTCAACCAGCGCGACCTTCACACCTTTGACGTCGAAGCTGAACGCGCGGCGAAACTCGCGAGGCTGATACCAAATGACGTCGTCAAGGTTGCCGAGTCCGGCATCAAGAACCGCGGCGACATCGCGCGTCTTGTCGATGCCGGATACGACGCTGTTCTCATTGGGGAGTCCCTCGTGCGATCCCATGACCCAACAGATGCTCTGGAAAAGCTCATCGGAGGCACGGGCCGCGTGAGAAAAGAAGCACGTTGATGTTCGTGAAGATCTGTGGGATCACGACAGAAGAGGACGCGCTCTTGGCAGTCGCCATGGGTGCCGATGCGGTCGGGTTCATCTTCGCCCCCTCGCCGCGCCAAATTGCACCAGGCGCGGTCGCGGACATCGTGCGGCGCCTGCCACCGGAGGTCATTACCGTCGGTGTCTTCCGGGACGCGATGCCTCAGCGCGTCGTCGAGATCGTGAATATCGCCGGCCTCAAGGCCGCGCAGCTGCACGGCCACGAGAGCCGCGAGGACGTTGCCTATGTCGCTGAGCGCGTCCCACTCGTGATCAAGGCATTCCCGGCGAGCTCGGCAGCCCTTGATGACGCGGCCGAGTATCAAGCGGACGCGGTGATGATCGACGCTCCGTCGCCCGGTTCAGGACAGGTCTTCGATTGGCGTCTGGCCGACGGCTTTCCAAGGACGCGGCGGCTCATCCTCGCGGGCGGTCTTACGCCTGAGAACGTTGCTGACGCGATTCGCCAGGTGCACCCGTGGGGCGTCGACACCGACTCCGGCGTAGAGGCGAGACCGGGTCACAAGGACCCGCGCAAAGTGCGCGCGTTCATCTTGGCAGCGCGCTCCGCTGAGCCCGAGCCCTATGAGTCGAGCGAAGAGGGACCCTACGATTGGCAAGAAGAATGGTGAGCACGCACAAAGGCCTCATTCCGCCGGATGAGACCGGGCGCTTTGGAGAATTTGGCGGGCGCTTTGTCCCAGAGACACTCGTTCCTGCCTGCGATGAGCTCGCGCAGGCGTTCGATAAGGCGTGGTCAGACCCTTCTTTCCACGCGGAACGCGATGCGTTGTTGCGCGATTACGTGGGACGCCCAACGCCGGTGAGCACGTGCTCGCGTCTTTCGGAGAGACTCGGTGTCACCTTGTTGTTGAAGCGCGAGGACCTCAGCCATACCGGGTCGCACAAGATCAACAACGTCCTAGGACAGGCCCTGCTCGCAAGGCGCATGGGAAAGACAAGGCTCATCGCGGAAACAGGTGCGGGACAACACGGGGTCGCCACCGCGACCGCAGCGGCGCTCTTTGGGATGAGCTGTGTGGTGTACATGGGCGAGGTCGACGTGAAACGCCAAGAGCTCAACGCGTTTCGCATGCGCCTTCTTGGCGCGGAGGTACGGCCGGTTTCCTCGGGATCAAGAACGCTCAAGGACGCGATCAACGAGGCGCTCAGGGACTGGGTAGCGAGCCTCGAGACGACGCACTACTGCGTGGGTTCGGTCGTCGGGCCACATCCCTATCCCTACATGGTGCGCGAGTTCCAGCGAGTCGTCGGCGACGAGGCACGCGAGCAGTGCCGAACGCTCCTCGGTGGCAAGGACCCTGATTTCGTCGTTGCCTGCGTCGGGGGCGGGTCGAACGCCGCAGGCACCTTCGCCGGCTTTGCCGACACCTCGGCCGCGCTCATCGGTGTCGAAGCAGGTGGCGGTGCTGCGATCGCGCACGGCGTGCCCGGGATCATCCACGGGATGGCCTCGAAGTTCCTCCAAGACGAGAACGGCCAGATCCTCGAAGCCCATTCGATTTCCGCCGGCCTCGATTATCCAGGCGTCGGCCCAGAACATGCCGCCATCGCAGCTTTGGGGCGGGCCCGGTACTGCACGGTCGAAGACGACGAGGTGCTCGGCGCGTTCGCCACTTTGGCCGAGACCGAAGGGATCCTTCCCGCGCTCGAGCCCGCGCACGCCTTGGCGTACGTCATGCGCGCCGTGAAATCAGGAGAGATACCGGCCGCATCGACGGTGTTGCTCACGATGTCTGGACGCGGGGACAAAGACGTCGCTGAGATCATGGAAATGATGAAATGACGACGGCGCTTTCTCCTCGATACCTAGAGGAGTCCTTGCGAGGTGCGCGCGCCGCGGGACGAAAGCTTCTCGTTCCCTATGTGACCGGTGGTCTCGGCACGGACTGGCTCGATGTCGCGCGCGCGGTCATCGACGAGGGTGCGGATGCGATCGAGATCGGCATCCCATTTTCTGATCCGATGATTGACGGTCCCGTCATCCAACGTGCATCACAGCTTGCGATCGAACAAGGTGCGACACCTGGCGCGATCCTTACCGCACTTCATGGCGCGGACCTCGGAGTCCCTGTCGTCGTGATGACGTACGCAAACATCGTCGTGCGCACGGGTTATCGCCGCATGGCGTACCGCCTGAGCGACGTCGGCGTCGCGGGGGCGATCGTGCCGGATCTTCCCGTCGATGAGTGTGGCGAATGGGCGATCGAAGCCGACGGAGCTGGCATAGCGACGGTTCTCCTCGCTGCTCCGAACTCGACGAAAGAGCGCCTCGCGATGATCTGCGCACGTTGTCGCGGCTTTCTCTACGCCGTGGGGCTGTTGGGAGTGACCGGAGAGCGAGAGACGCTTTCGGGCTCAGCAACAGCGCTTGTGCTGCGCGCGAAGCAGGTGACCGATCTCCCTGTGCTCGTCGGCATCGGGGTCTCGACGCCCGAGCAAGCAGCTGTGCTTTGCAAGGTGGCAGACGGCGTGATCGTTGGTTCTGCGCTCATACGCCGCCTGCTCGAAGGCGAGGGTCCGAAGGGCGCGGCAGCCTTTGTCGCTGCCTTGCGGCGCGGGATGGACAACGCCTGAGGCCCTGTGCGAGATCGCAAGTAGCGCCCCTAAGCTTCGTTCATGAGCGCAAATGAGACTCTCATGAACGGCGTCCTCCGCGTCCACAGTGCCCTGTACATCAAGTCCGGAGGATTGATCGGGCACCGCATCCTCGGTGTCCCGTGCTTGATCTTGGAGACGACGGGCCGTCGCAGCGGCCTTGTCCGTCCGCACCCGCTCGTCTATCTGCGTGACGGGTCGGATTACATCCTCGTTGCCTCGAACGGTGGGAGCGACGCGGATCCGACGTGGTTGCTAAACATCAAAGCGGATCCCGCAGTGGAACTGCGCGTTGGTCGAACTCGTCTAAAGGGACGCGCGCGCATCGTTGACCAAAGCGATGCCAATTTCACGCGGTGGTGGTCGCTCGTAAATGAGAAGAACCGTGGTCGCTACGACACCTACCAAGCCCGCACGAAACGTCCCATCCCGCTCGTCGTCGTGAGCGTGACTCCATAAGAACCTCCGACATGGAGCACTGACGCCTTAAGGGGCGACGATAGTGCACGCGTTGGCGTAAAGCTTCGGTGTCGATGAATTCAAAGGAGAAGGCAATGGAATACCGGCGGGTCGGTCGATCGGGTCTCAAGGTGAGCGTCTTGTCCTTTGGCTCATGGGTGAGCTTCGGGCCGCAGCTCGCGGGCAACAGTGCGGAGAGTTGCCTCGCTGCTGCCTATGAGGCAGGGGTGAACTTCTTTGACAATGCGGAGGTCTATTCGGCCGGCGAGTCAGAGCGGATCATGGGCGAATCCATCGCGCGCCTTAAGTGGCCCCGGCACACCTACGTCCTTTCGACGAAGTTGTTCTTTGGGATACACGACGTCGTGAACATGAAGAACACGCTCAATCGCAAGTACCTCATGCAGGCGATCGACGGGTCCCTTGCCCGGCTCGGGCTCGACTTCGTCGACATTGTCTATTGCCACCGCCCCGACCCTTTTACGCCGCTCGAAGAAACGGTGTTCGCGATGAACGACATCATCACCTCGGGAAAGGCGCTTTATTGGGGGACCTCTGAGTTCTCGGCCGCCGAGATCAAAGAGGCATTCGAGGTCGCAGAGCACAACCACCTGCGCGGTCCCATCGTCGAACAGCCCCAGTACAACATGATCGAACGCCGCAAGGTCGAAGTCGAGTTCGCGCCGCTCTATGACCGATACGGGATCGGGCTTACGACGTGGAGCCCACTTGCTTCGGGCCTTTTGACCGGCAAGTACCGAGATGGCGTGCCTGGCAATTCACGGGGCGCGCTCCCGGGCTATGAGTGGCTCCGCGGGAGCCTCGTCAACCCGGAGGTGAACGCGAAGATCCCCGCGCTCGAAGTTGTCGCTCGAGACTTAGGGTGTTCCCTCGCGCAGCTCGCGATTGCCTGGTGTGCTCGAAATGAACACGTCTCTTCGGTCATCCTCGGTGCGAGTCGGGTCGAACAGCTTCGTGAGAACCTCGGCGCACTCGAGGTGATCGATCGCCTCGATGGGAAGACCCTCGTGCAGATCGACGAGGCCTTGGGGATGAGCGCCACGGCACGCTGAGGCGTGCTGAGCATCGTCTGGGTGAGCGCGGCGTCTTGCCTCGCGGGCATCGAGGAGAGAGAGCGCCTGCATATTTGCATACATATGCGGATGTTGGTATTCTCATTCGGTGCGGGCAGGCATCGTAGGCGCATCGGGGTACCTCGGGGCTGAGCTCGTCCGCGTCCTCGCGGGCCACCCGGACCTGGAAGTTTGCGTCCTACAGGGGGAGAGTTCTGCCGGTCGGTCCTTCGGGGAGCTCTATCCCGGTCTTGCATGTGCAGCGAAGGGTCTCGTCATCGGTGCGCTCGACTGTGTGGTGCTCGAGAGCTGTGACGTCGTGTTCATCGCGCTTCCCGCGGGTGCCTCGCAGGGCATCGTTCGAGAGCTCGTCGGAAAGGTGCGGTGCATCGTCGATCTCGGGGCGGATTTTCGCCTAAAGGATCCCGCGCTCTACGAGCAGTGGTACGGCTTTGCTCATACGGCTCCCGAGCTCCTTTCGCGCGCGGTCTACGGCTTGCCCGAGCTCAATCGGGCCGCTCTTGTCGGGGCAGATCTCATCGCAGCTCCGGGGTGTTACGTCACCGCGGCATCGATCGCACTCGCACCACTTGTCGCACACGCAGTGATCGAAGATCGCGCCATCATCATCGACGCCGCGAGCGGTACCTCAGGTGCAGGCCATGTGCCCAGCGCGACGAGCCACTTCGCGACGGTCAATGAGAACTTCGTCGCCTATAAGGTGCTCGAACACCGCCACACGCCGGAGATCGAACAGACCATCGGCGCGAACGTCGTTTTCATCCCGCACCTCGCGCCGATGACGCGGGGGATCCTTGCGACCTGTTATGGGCGCGCGACCCATCCGACATCGACGAAAGACGTGCTCGATCTCCTTTCGACGAGCTATGAGGACGAGCCCTTCGTGCACATCGGCGAGGCACCTCCCGCAACGCGCGACGCGTATGGTTCGAACAACGTGTTCATGAGCGCGCGCTATGACGAGCGAACGGGCACGGTCGTCGTGATGAGCGCGCTCGACAACTTGACGAAGGGCGGCGCGGGTCAAGCACTCCAGGCCGCGAACATCGCGCTCGGGATTGAAGAGACGACGGGGCTCTCGGTCATCGGATTGAACCCGTGAGCGTGACCGCGCCGGAGGGTTTCTTGGCGTCAGGAGTTGCTTGCGGGCTCAAAGAAGACGGCGCGCTCGACCTGGCCCTCCTTTCCGCGTCTCCTCGGCCCGTAGCTGGCGCCGCGGTCTTCACGACGAATCTCGCCGCGGCGGCACCGGTCAAGGTGAGCCAGGAGCACCTCGAAAGAAGCGGTGGCGCGGTGGGTGCGGTCGTATTGAACAGTGGCGGAGCGAACGCGGCCACCGGGCCACGAGGTCTTCTCGACGCGCAACAGACCTGTGAGGTCGTCGCTTCATGCCTAGGGATCAAAGCTCAAGAAGTCCTCGTGTGCTCGACCGGGCTCATCGGTGTGCCCCTCGCGATCGGTCGCATCAAAAAGGCCATCCCCGCACTTTGTGAGGCGCTCGGGTCGACGCCAAATGACGCGACGAAAGCCGCGACGGCCATCATGACGACCGACACCCACCCCAAAGAGGTCCTCGTTAAGGCGAGCGGGTTTTCCGTCGGAGGCATGGTGAAGGGCGCGGGGATGATCGCCCCGAACATGGCGACGATGCTCGCGATGTTGACGACCGACGCGGAAATCTCACCGAGTGATCTCAAAACCGCGCTCTCATCTGGCGTGTCGCAGTCCTTCAATGAGCTCATCGTCGACAACTGCACCTCGACGAACGACACCGTCGTGCTCCTCGCGAGCGGCGCCGCCGGTCCGGTCGCGCTCGGGGAGCTGAGCGATGCGGTTGGGGAATGCTGTGGTCTTCTCGCGAGGGAAATCGCGAAAGACGCCGAAGGCACGACGAAGATGGCGACGATCCGGATCCTCGGGGCAAAGAGCAAAGGCGATGCGCGACGCTGCGCTCGTGGCGTAGCTGCGAGCCTTCTCGTCAAGACCTCGCTCTATGGAGCCGATCCG